>ERZ795045.255-NODE-255-length-71154-cov-21.311959_pt1 | contig 71154 bp, 77 predicted proteins | sample MGYA00375129_ERZ795045 | MGnify/ENA primary metagenome ERZ795045 (study PRJEB30174, sample SAMN05720166) | activated sludge metagenome | isolation source: anaerobic digester from wastewater treatment plant | place: Japan | collected 2015-05-15 ...
GCATCTAGGTTTTCGGGTTGTGTCCATTCGGGGCGTTTACTGTACAATCCAAGCCTTAAGCACCCATGCCTCGGATTCTCGGGCAACTCCCTCCGCCCGACGGGAGGTAGTCTTGCAGCAAAAACGGCAGCTTTTCAGCTGCCGCCTTTTACCTCGGGACGCATTTTTACAGGTGGCTGTCCAACACCTCAACTAACCTCTCCTTGGGCTGCACGCCCACCAGGGTTTCAATGGGCTGCCCGCCCTTAAAGAGCATCAACGTAGGGATGCTCATGATCCCGTATGCAGCCACGGACTCTGTGACCTCATCCACATTGACCTTCACGAACTTGATCCGGCCTGCATACTCTTCGCTCAGCTCTTCAAACACAGGGGCAATCATGCGGCAGGGGCCGCACCACACCGCCCAAAAATCTACAAAAACGGGCTGATCAGCCTCGAGAACTTCGCTCTTAAAGTTCGCATCCGTGACTTCCACTATTCTCGCCATTGCTACCGTCCTTTCAGCGTTGCTCAAAATTCTAGTTTGATTATACCCAGGGAAGCTGGGGTTGTCAAAGCTGACCTCTGTCCGGTGCCCCTATTCGCCCAGTACTTCGTGGATATTAGTGGCTACTTTGAAATTTACACCCAGAGCTGCAAAGTGGGCGCGGCCGCAATCGATTTTCCGGTTCTCGACTTCACGGCGCTTCCCGCGGTCTTTGGTATCCTTGGTCTCTCTTACTAAATACAACTTCCTGTCATTCTCGGTCACCACTGCCCAGTCTGGATTGTAATCCCCGAGGGGTGTGGGCACTACAAACCATGAAGGAAGCTTACAGAAGAACCTCACCTTCTCATTTTCATCCAGTCCTTGAGCAATCTTGAGCTCGACCTCCGAATCATAGGGAACATAATCATACGGGGTAGCATTTCTGCTGTGCTGCACCTCGTAGAGACGGGAAAGATAAGTCTCAAGCTCGTATTCTTCAAACAGCCGCATCTCATAGACCTCGCCATCAATCTGCTCGTACTTGATACCGTCCACAACTAGCTCGTGAAGTGCAGCTTTGATCAACTTGGCGACTTCGGTCATGAAAGCTTGGGGATTCACGGTGAACTCCTTGAGCCTCCCGCATCGCTTCAGAATCTCAACCAACGTTGCACGCGTTAGTTCTGTTTCCCTCTGCAGGAAGGCCAAGATGTCCGGCAGCCTTTTGTGGGCACGTACGAAGACGGTCCGGCTATCGCTTACTCGACCTCTTTCCACACCTGCCAGCGTTATTTCTAAATCCTGTTTATCCACGAGGATTCTGAGGGGCTGAATGGGATCCATGTTCCTGATCTTTTCCGCCGCTTTGGCTATCAACTCATCGGTTGAGAACTCCACTGAATAGCGGGTTTTCTTGTTGATGCGCTCCCACAGAGCTTTGAAGTCTTCGTTGAGCTCAATGCGCTTGTTGAACCTGAGCTTCCGGCGTTCTCTGGCATCGATCACCCGATCCCTGAAGGTATAGCGTTTCATCTCTTCAAGCACACTCGGCTCCAAGGATTGGAATTCGGGAGGCAGCCGCAGCTGGAAGCCCTTTTGATGGGGAGTGAAGTTGTCGGTCAGATCTCCGTGTTCATTAAGGTAGCCATCGTCAACTAAGGCTTGCCAAATGCGTTTGGACGCCTCTTGACCAATGGGCTGATCTGTCTCCGGGAAGAGAAGCTTGGCAAAGGCAATATCTGGCAAGCGTCCGAATTTGAAGCCGCCGCCTATTTCCTTTTCCAGCTCCACCTGTAGACCAGCTGCATACTGCTCGAAAGACTCGCTGGCGATCACGGTCAGTCTGTTGATGCTCCGATCGTAGATGCGCTCACCATCGTGCCCCACTGCCAGCCTGAGGCCGCGGCCAATGGTTTGACGCCTCTCCCTTTCGCTACCCATCTCCCGCAAGGAGCAGATCTGAAAGACATTAGGATTATCCCACCCCTCCTTGAGTGCAGAATGGCTGAAGACAAATCGCAAAGGTTCCGAAGGCGACAGAAGCCGTTCCTTATCCTGCATGATCAGCTGGTAAGTCTCTTCATCGGCGGCTGTACGCCCTGAAGTATCCTTGAGCCCAACAACCTTTCCCCTCTTCCTGTCTACCGAAAAGTACCCTCCGTGGAGTTCCTCAACCGAATATGGCAGCAGCCCCTTGTAATTGGGATGGGCGGCGAGTTCTGCGTAGATCTCTTCAAACCATTGTGCGATCTTTCCTTTGTGCGGGTTACCCTCGTCGTCATACCACCTGTAATTGGCCACCTTGTCCACAAAGAAAAGAGAGAGCACCTTGATCCCCAAATCCCTAAAGCGTTTTTCCTTTTTCAGGTGCTCCTCAATGGTCTGTCTAATCTGCACCCTCATGATCTCATCAGCCATACCGCCCTCTTCTTGGGCCAATCTGAGTACTCTACCGTTGGCGAATTCCACCTGCTCCAACCCTGGCTCAGCGCAGATGTTGATCACAATGTATCCCTCGTAGCCTGGGCGATTGGTCAGATCGCTCAGATCAGCCCCCTGCTTAAGAGTGACCTTTTTCTCCCGCGGTCCGTTCGGGGTGTCCACATGGATAGTTGCCTTGGCGTGGGGCGTTTTGGCCCCTTTGGCATAGCCAATATCATCAATTCGGATGAACGTTTCATTGTGGTTAAGCTCAGCCTGAACCGATGAAACCTCAATCTGTTTAACCAATCCCAGATCGTAGGCTTGAATTGGATCTAGCTTGTAAATCATGTGATAGGGTTCCACATGGGTAGCTGAGTAGCGGAATGCCACCAGAGGCTTTAGGGTATTGATTACCCGTTTGGCTTTGGGAGTGGTATCAACGCTTTGGGGTTCGTCAATGATCACCACAGGTCTCACAGCTTGAACAAACTCGATGGGCCGCCGCCCCGACAAGCGATCTTGCTCGCGATGGATGATGTTCAGTTTTTTCTCTTCCTCGGGGGTGAGCTGCGCATAGTCCTGCACATCACCCACATCCCGCTGAAACGCCTGGATGTTGATGATCATAATCTGGATCTCGTTGCTGATGGCAAATTGTCTTACCTTAGACAAATCCTTGGAGTCGTAGACAAAATAGTCAAACGGAACATTATCGTACAAGCCCATCAGATGATCACGCATCAGTTTGATGGAGGACAAGACGCCTTCGCGAATGGCGATTGACGGAACGACGATGATGAACTTCTTCAGACCATAGCGCTTATTGAGCTCGAAGATGGAGCGGAGATAGACGTAGGTCTTACCCGTACCGGTCTCCATTTCGATGGAGAAGTTGCAGAATCCATAGGGATCATTATAGGCAATAAGTTGTTCGGATTGGGGCAGGTTGTTTCGCTCTTGGACGGCTCTGAGATTGCGCAGCAGTAGATCGGGATCCAGCTCTAGGTCATTGGCCAAACCAAGTTCTGTTAACTGGAGCGCTCCGTAGCTGAAACCGATCTCGTTTCCCGCGCCACCGGGCCCCATGCCTTCAAAGAGATCGGTGATAGCTGCCAGGGCCTCTAGCTGATAATCGAGCGTGGCATCAAATCTCAGTTTCAAACCCGATCCCCCCTATACCGTCTTGAACACTATCTGCCCTGTTCCGTCCTTCGCCTGACCCTTGGCTGCGAAGGTATAGACTGCATTGGCCTTCAGCTGGTCATTGCCAGCGAAAGCCCGATCCAGGCAGATCACTTGTTTGGGCTGGGCAGCAGCCAGCTCCTTGATGAGCTCCTCAGTGATCTCATCCTCTAGGCAGATCAACAGGTCGTCATCTGCGACAGAATAGACAAGCTTTCCAGCCATATGCTTTTCTTCTATCCGTTCCGTTAGCATAAAGCCAGCCTTAAGCAACAGTTCGTATAGGATGTCTTCTGCGGTGGCGTTCGGATCAACGTGGTCCACATGCAAGTCCAACTGCTGCATCAGTAGCTCTTCAGAGATATCCGGATCGGAACCATCCCAAATCCTGAAGTTAGACTTATCCAATTTCAGCACCTTAAAGCCTAAGTCTAGCTCGGGAACTTCCTCGCTAAATTCCGGGAGCGCCTCGGCAGCCTCTGCCCTCGCTTCATTCTGTTCCGTCTGGATGTTCCTGATAACCAGTCTGATCCTTTCCTTAGCCAAATCCGCAATGGTCTTGAAACCAGCTCTAAGTGCTTCCGAGTTTTCTTCGCATGGCTCGGGAAGCTGTACCATGATGAACCGACGGTTGCCCCCATCCTCTTTATTCAGGTCCAACACCCTTGCGCCGTGGTGGCCGATCCGGCAAAGAAATCTAGCACAATAAAGTCGTCATCAGGAATCATTTTCATCAAGTGCTTTATCAATGAGGAAGGCTTCGCAAAGGGGAATACTTTACTTCCAAAGAGATCGGTGACCTCCTTGGTCCCGTCTTCCGTTCTACCAACATCTTCTGGCAACAGTGTCGAAACAGACCTTTTGGCTTCCTCGACTCCATACCTCTCGAGATTCTTCGCCCTATCCTCGCTTTCGAAAACCCGGAAAACAGGCCTGGAGATGTTGAGGAAATCGTAGTCACCAGGGAAGACTATCTTTCCCTTACCATAGTACTCCTGGAAAGTATCCGCAGTAATAGACCACGTCCGGTTGGGATTGGCGGGGTATTTCTCGCCTGTCCTCGGATTGACCATTGTGAAAAACGAGTTTGGGCGTTTCTGGGCTGTAGTCTGCTTCGTGAGATCCGCTATGCGCCATCCTTCGTCGTAATCGTCGGAGTAGTGGTACTTCCGCTTGATAAAGAAACCAGCTTCAAACCCTGCTTTGGCGTAAACCACAATCCACTCAAAATCTTGCGATACCCCAAAGGGGACATCACTCTTCGCAGTACGCTTTCTCCAGGGGAAAATGGCTACGCGGTTCTCCTCCCCGAAGATCTCGTCGCAAAGCTTGCAGAGATTGCTCAGTTCATTATCATCAATGGAGATGAAAATGACTCCATCTTCGGACAGAAGATTTCTGGCGAGATAGAGCCTAGGATACATCATGTTCAACCACTTGGTATGATAGCGTCCTTCGCTACTTAGACAAAAACGGGCGAAATACCTGCCCAGGAAGCCGTGCTCTCGAGCCTCTTCGGCTACTGCGCGACCCCAGTGCATGGAAGTTCTCCCCAGGACAAATACTAGCTCTTAAGGAGGCTGTGTCCATGCGCAGAAGATATTTACTTCTGATCCTTATCGTACTGGTGGCAATCATCGTCCTGGGGGTTGGCGGGGGGTTATACGCCCGGGCCAACCGGGCCGTGAGCGAGTTTGAAAAGCAAAGGCCCCTACCGGGGGCAGCCCTGTACGACCAAGAAGGGCGGCTGATCAAACGGCTGGGTACGGGCCCGGTCTATGTACCCCTGGATGCCGCGCCCCGGGAGCTGCGGCAGGCGGTGCAGTCTACCCACGATGCCCGGGAGATCAATGGCTATCTAGCCCGGCAGATGATCGAGCCCGAGGGCCTGTGGAACAGGCTGCAGCTGGCCCTACTCCCCACCGTCCTCCAGCGCCGCTACTCGGAGCGGGAGCGGCTGGAAATGTTTTTGAACCAAGCCTATTTCGGCGAAGGCGCGGTGGGCATGGAAGCGGCTTCCCAAACCTATTTCCACAAACCCGTGCAGGAGCTGGACCTGGCGGAAAGCGCCCTCCTGGCAGCCCTGATCCAAGAGCCCGAAAGCGCCTCACCCTTCCAAAACCCCGACCGGGCTCAGGAGCTGCGCGCCTCGGTCCTGCAGGCCATGCGGGAGCAGGGACACATCGATGCCGAAGCGGAGCAGCAGGCCAGCCAATCCCCCCTGGAACTGGAGCGCAGGGAACCGGGCTACGCCCACCACTTCTCCGCTTACCTGGGCCGCGAACTCGCTAAGCAGCTGGGCGAAGACCGGGTATTCCAGGGAGGGTTACGGGTTATCACCACCCTCCACCGTGAACTGCAGCTCCTCGCGGAGGACATCATCGGCGAAACCGCAGTAGATGGTTCTCTGGTGGCCCTGGGCCCCGATGGCCGCATCTTGGCCATGGTGGGCGGCCGGGACTATACCGAGGACAGCACCAATCTGGCTGTGAGCAGGCAGAAGCAGGTGGGGAGCACCCTGCGGCCCTTGATCTACGCCGCGGGCTTGAAGGAAGACTGGGCAGTGAACCACCTGGTGGAAGATGTGCAGCGCCGCTTTGGTGACTTCCAGGTGGACAATGCCGGCGACCGCTACTGGGGCACTATCACCATGAAGCACGCCCTGGCCATGGACCTGCACAATGCCGCGGTCTGGACACTAAATGAACTGGGCTTGGAAAAAGTGGCCGAACTGGCCCGGGCGGTGGATCTTGAGCTGGACCCAGACCGGGAAGACCTGGCCCTGGCCATGGGCGAGCTCAAGGAGGGGCTTTCCCTGCTTGAGCTCACCGCAGCCTTCCTGCCTGCGGCAAACAGCGGCCGGTACCAGCCGGTGCGCGGCTATGAGGAAGTGCGGGACAGCACCAACAAAACTGTCCTGAAACAGGAAGACCAGACCCCCGCGCAGATCCTCTCTGAGCAGCAGGCCTACCTCCTCACCGATCTGCTCAGCCCTGGCCTGGCCTACGGCAGCCTCAGCCAGCTGGATGCGGACTTCCCCGCGGCCCTCACAGCCAGCATTGCCCAGGATGGCCGCAGCCAGTGGGCGGTGGGTTATACACCCCAGCTGCTGGTGGGGGTGCTGCTGCACACGCCGGAAACCGCCGAAGAGGAAGCAAGGCCCCGCCTGCTGGCAGGGGAGGTGTGGCTGCAGTTTATGGAGGGGGCCCGGCAACTGCTGCAGGAGCCACGAGAAGCTGATGATGGGGAGAGCCAAAACGCAGAGACCGCCGAAGAATTCCCGGTGCCGGAAAACATCGAAACGGGTGTTGTGATCGATGTCTTTACCGGCCTTCTGGCCAACGAACGCTGCCCCCAGGTGGAAGTGGATGCCTTCATCGTCGGCACCAAGCCCACCCGCTGGGCCCCCTGTGCCATTCCGCCGCCACCACCCACCCCGAGTCCTCCGCCGCAGCAGCCGATACCGCGGCCTGAACCGGAACCGGCGCCGGAGCCCGAGCCGGAACCGGAACCCGAGCCGGAACCTGAGCCCGAACCTGAGCCTGAACCGGAGCCCGAACCTGAGCCTGAACCTGAGCCGGAGCCCGAACCGGCACCAGAACCTGAAGAGCCCATCTTGCCTGTGCCGGAAGAACCGGAAGAAGCAGAGGCGGCCCCCTGAACATGAAAAAACCCCAGGAACAAGGCCTGGGGACCGCTGCGAGATTAGCGCTTGGAGAACTGTGGTGCTCTCCGGGCTTTCTTCAAGCCGTATTTCTTTCTTTCCTTCATCCGCGGGTCTCTGGTTAAGAAGCCGGCTTGCTTCAGGGGCTTCCTCAGATCCTCATCAACGGTGAGCAGCGCGCGGGCAATGCCGTGCCTGATGGCACCGGCCTGGCCAGTGGTTCCGCCGCCGTGCACGTTGACAATGACGTCATATTTGCCATCGGTGTTGGTAAGCACCAGCGGCTGACGTACGATGGTGCGCAGCACCTCGCGGGTAAAATACTCTTCGATGGGCCTTTGATTTATGATAATCCTGCCGTTGCCCGGAAATAGTCTGACTCGAGCTACCGCCTCTTTCCTGCGGCCGGTTCCGTAGTAGCTTTCTACCTTGCGAGCCACGTTCATTCAGACTGCCTCCCTTCGTGTGGGGTTCTTGGTCACGTTCTAGTATTTCAACTCCAGTTTCTCAGGCTTCTGAGCTTGATGGGGATGCTCAGGACCGGCATAGACCTTGAGCTTCTTAATCATCTTACGGCCCAACCGGTTGTGGGGAATCATGCCCCAAACCGCCGCCCTGATCACTCTTTCGGGATAGCGGTTCAACAGATCGCCTGCGGTGATGGACTTCAGCCCACCGGGATATCCGCTGTGCCGGTAATACCTCTTGCTGTGCAGTTTCTTCCCGGTTAGGTTAATCTTCTCAGCGTTGATCACGATGACGTGATCGCCGGTGTCCACGTGGGGAGTATAGATCGGCTTATGCTTACCCTTGAGGATAGCAGCTACCTGTGAAGCCAAGCGGCCCAAGGTTTGACCTTCGGCATCAACGACATACCATTTTCTTTCCACTTCCTGTGGCTTTGCTGCATAGGTTTTCATGTCGGGATTTCCCCCCTTTTTGTCCAACAGTGTTATCTGCAAGCCTGCCTTAACAGCGCACGGGGCGGGACGCTGCTAGAACGGGCTCCCAATAGCAAAATCGCCAACTTTCATTTTACAACACTCGCGGCTGCGTGTCAATATCTGACGCTCTCCAAGAACAGGCCGTGGGCGGGAGCTGTGGCGCTGGCTAGGCGCCTATCACGGCTTTCCATAATCTCCCTCACATCTTCCAGACTGAGCCTGCCCAGTCCCACATCCAGGAGGGTGCCCACCAGGTTGCGCACCATCTTGTACAGGAATCCATCCGCGGTGAAGCGGATGAGCGTAAGGGGCGGTGCCGCTTCCACCGTCACGCTTTCCATGGTGCGCACTGTGGTTTGGGCGCTGCCTCCGCTGGCGGCAAAGGCGGCAAAATCCAACCTACCTACGAAAAGCTCAGCGCATGCTGCCACCGCCTGCCAGTTAACCGGCTCCCTCACCCAGAGGGCATAGCGGCGGTAAAAGACGCTGGGGAACTCCCCCTCATAGACCTGGTAGCGGTAGGTCTTCTGCCGAGCGCTGTAGCGGGCATGAAAGCCAGGGGGAGCGAGCCAGCTTTTCACCACCCTGATGTCGGGAGGCAGCAGTGCATTGAGGGCATGGGGAAGGCGCTCCACGGGTACGGTGAGCCCATCATCCCTAAAGCTTACCGTCTGCCCTTCGCTGTGCACACCGGCGTCTGTTCTGCCGGCTCCCACCACCCGGATGCGGTTGGGGCCCAGTTTAGCCAGGGCCTCTTCCAGTTCCCCCTGGATGGTGCGCTGGCCCACCTGCACCTGAAAGCCGGCGTATTCGGTGCCATCATACTGCACAACCAAAGCATAGGTCTTCATAGCCTGCTCCTCAGAAGAAGACTCCCACCACCACGGTGAAGGTTACTAGTAAGGCGATGGCCACCGCATCAATGCGCCCAAAGCGCAGTTCCCGGAATTTGGTCCTGCCCTGGCCGCCCCTGTATCCCCTGGCTTCCATGGCGATGGCCAGTTCATCGGCGCGGCGGAAAGCACTGACAAACAAGGGGACCAGCAGGGGTATCAAGCTCTTGGCCCGCTGCATCAGGCCGCCGCTTTGGAAATCGGCGCCTCGGGCCATTTGCGCCTTCATGATCTTCTCCGTCTCCTCCAAGAGGGTGGGGATGAAACGCAGGGCGATGGTCATCATCATGGCCAGCTCATGGGCGGGCACACCCAGACGCCTGAAGGGATTGAGCAGTGACTCGATGCCATCGGTGAGCTGGATGGGCGATGTGGTCAGCGTAAGCAGCGAGGTGCCCACGATGAGCAGGACCAATCTGGTACCCATCATCCCACCCCGCGCCAGGCCTTCCCTGGTTATGGTTAGAAACCACAGGCGGAAGATCACTTCCCCTTCCGTGAGGAAAACGTTCAAGCCTACAGTCAGAAGCAATATGACCAGGAGGGGCCGCAGACCTCTGATCACGTAGCGCCAGGGCAGCTTGGCCAGGTGGATCACCCCGGCAATGGCCAGCGCCACTAAGCCGTAGCCGATAAAACCATTGACGGCAAATAAGAGCACGATAAGCAGGGTGGTGCCTAAGATCTTGGTGCGGGGATCCAGCCTGTGCACAACCGAATTGCCGGGAATGTGCTGGCCGATGGTCAGGTTGCGAAATCTCATCTCTGGCCCCCCAATGCTTTCACGATCTCCTCTTCCGCGGCCTCCACCGTAAGGACGTCTGTATCCACGGCCATACCCTTGGCCTTCAGCTCATGCATCAGTTCAGTCACCTGCGGCAGGCCTAGGCCCAGCTCTTTTAAGGTTTCCGCCTGCCTGAACACCTCCACAGGCGTACCATCTAGAGCCACCCGGCCCCGGTCCATGACAATTAGGCGGTCCACTAAACGGGCCACATCTTCCATACTGTGGGTAACCAAGATCACGGTAATGCCCCGCTCCCTATGGAGGGTGCAGATCTCATCCAGGATCTCCTCCCTCCCCTTCGGGTCCAAACCGGCAGTGGGCTCATCTAAAATCAAAACGGAGGGTTCCATGGCCAAAACGCCGGCAATGGCCACCCGTCTCTTTTGACCTCCGCTGAGCTCGAAGGGAGATTGATCCTTCAACTCTGCGAAGTCCAAGCCAACATAGGCCAGGGCCCGGCGCACCCGCTCCACAACTTCCTCCTCAGCAAGTCCCATGTTCCGCGGCCCGAAGCCCACATCCTCCAGCACGGTTTCGCCAAACAGCTGGTGCTCGGGGTACTGGAAGACCATGCCCACCTTCTGGCGGATCTGCCTCAGCTGGGTATCCTTGTGGGTTAGGTCCACCCCATCCACCCAGACTTTCCCGGAAGAGGGCAGAAGCAGGCCGTTAAAATGCTGGATCAAGGTAGATTTACCGGAGCCTGTGGGGCCGATGATGCCCACAAACTCGCCGTCGGCGATCTCCAAAGTCACATCAAGAAGGGCCTCGGTCTCCATGGGGGTGTCCTCAAGGTAGCGGAAAGAGACATTTTCTAATCTGATGGACATAAATGCATCACCATTTCATTGACAGTTAGAATGCCCGAGGGGATGGAAACACCGCGGCTGGCCAGACGCTGGGCCAGATCGGTGATCTGGGGCACGTCCAGATGCAGCTCCCGCAGAAGCTCCCCTTGGCTGAACACCTCCCGGGGCGTTCCCTCCAGCACAATGCGGCCCTGATCCATAACCAGCACCCGATCGGCTCCGATCACCTCATCCATGTGGTGGGTGATATGCAAAACAGTGATGCCCTCTTCCTTGTTCAGGCGGTGGATAGTCTCCATCACTTCCCGCCGCCCGGCGGGATCCAGCATGGCGGTGGGTTCATCCAGCACAATGCATTTCGGGCGCATGCTGACAATGCCGGCAATGGCAACTCTCTGCTTCTGTCCGCCAGACAAGCGATGGGGGGGATGAAGCCGGTACTGGAGCATGCCCACCGCTTCTAGAGCCTCGGTCACCCGCCGCTGAATCTCCGCGGGCGGGATCCCCAAGTTCTCCGGCCCGAAGGCCACATCCTCTTCCACGGTGGTGGCCACCAACTGGTTATCGGGGTTTTGAAAGACCATGCCCACCTTCTGCCTGATCTCCCACACGTTCTCGGGGACACTGGTGTCCAGGCCGGCCACCAAGACCTGGCCTGAGGTGGGGGTGAGCAGGGCGTTGACATGCTTGGCTAGAGTTGACTTCCCCGAGCCGTTGCGGCCCAGCACGGCCACGAACTCATGCTCGAAGACCTCCAGGTTCACATCCCGCAGCGCCTGCCACCCGCCCCTCCCTTGGGCCCGAGCATAGGTGAAGCTTACATTAGTGAAGCGCACCAATGGTTGTTTCATCGTACCACCCCAATTCCCAGAAAAAAACGCAGAGGGGGCTCCTCTGCGACCTTGTCAGTATCCCCTAGACCCATTCGATAATCGCCATCGGTGCCGCATCACCGCGCCGAACACCGGTTTTGATAATCCTGGTGTATCCTCCGTTGCGATCAGCGTAGCGAGGAGCCAAATCGTCAAAGAGCTTGCGCACAGCAGCGGGATCTAGTAAGAATGCAGCTGCCTGCCTCCGGGCAGCCAAATCTCCTCTCTTACCCAAAGTCACCATTTTATCTGCTAGGGGCTTAATGCTCTTGGCTTTTGCCTCGGTGGTCTCAATCCTGCCGTGAAGCACTAGGCTCGTTACTTGGTTACGGAGCAGCGCTCTCCGATGACCAGAGGTCCTCCCCAGCTTTCTGCGTCTCATCTTGCTCACCTACCTCATTCATCAGATTTGCGCAGGGACAGCCCCAGTTCGGCCAGTTTCTCCTTGATCTCCGCCAGGGACTTCTTACCCAGGTTGCGCACTTTCATCATATCTTCTTCAGTCTTGCGAATGAGCTCATCAACGGTGTTGATGCCAGCTCGCTTGAGACAGTTGTAAGACCGCACGGAAAGATCTAGCTCTTCCACCGTCATCTCCATGAGCCGGTCCATGCTTTCCTCTTCTTTTTCCACCATGATCTCCACGCTGTCCACGCTCTCGGTGAGATCGGTGAACAGTTTGATGTGCTCCATCAAGATCTTGGCAGCTAGACTCACGGCAGCATCTGGGGAGATGACCCGGTTGGTCCAGACCTCCAGGACCAGGCGGTCATAGTCGGTGATCTGCCCTACCCGTGTATCTTCAACTGTATAGACAGCCTTGGTGACGGGGGTGAAGATCGAATCCACCGGAATCAAGCCAATGGGATGGTCAGGGCGTTTGTTGCGCTCTGCGCTCACATAACCCCGCCCCCTGGCCACGGTAATATCCATCTTCAGCTCGGCGCCTTCCTGCAGGGTGGCAATGACCAGCTCGGGGTTGAGGATCTCCACGGACGGATCCGTGGCAATGTCCCCAGCCAGGAGGGGGCCCGGCCCCTCGGCTTCCACCCTGATGGTGACGGGATCTTCGCCGTGCAGCTTGACAAGGAGCTTCTTCAGGTTCAGTACGATATCTACTGTGTCTTCCACCACTCCTTCGATGGTGGAAAATTCATGCAAAACGCCATCTATGTGGACAGAAGTGACAGCGGTGCCCGGAAGCGACGAGAGCAGAATTCTACGCAGGGCGTTGCCCAGAGTCAGGCCGTACCCGCGTTCCAGCGGCTCTACGACAAATTTGCCGTAGCTATCCGTCAGCTCTACTTTCTCAATTCTTGGCTTTTCGATTTCAATCATAGTTCCTGCACCCTCCTTTACGACCGGACGCCCGGGGCAAAACGGTTACACCCTGCGTCGTTTCGGCGGACGGCAACCGTTATAAGGAATGGGAGTTACGTCCTTGATCGTAGTCACTTCAAGTCCTGCCGCCTGAAGAGAGCGGATGGCAGCTTCCCTTCCCGCACCAGGTCCTTTAACGTATACGCTCACTTCGCGCACTCCATGCTCCATGGCGGCGGTTGCTGCTTGCTCGGCAGCCAAGCCAGCCGCGAAGGGAGTACCCTTGCGCGAACCCTTGAAGCCTGCATTCCCAGCGCTGGCCCAGGCGATCACATTCCCCTGGAGATCGCTGATGGTGACAATGGTATTGTTAAACGTGGAACGGATATGAGCTATGCCCACAGGAATGTTCTTCCGCTCCCTGCGGCGCGGCCTTTGGCCTCTACGTGGTCTTGCCATGTAGCTTTCCTCCTTTCATTTCAGCCTATCTCTTCCTGCCGGGAATACGCTTGGGACCCTTGCGCGTCCTGGCGTTGGTCTTGGTCCGCTGTCCCCGCACAGGCAGGCCCCGGCGGTGACGCAGCCCGCGGTAGCAGCCGATGTCCCGCAGCCGTTTGATGTTCATGTTGACTTCCCGGCGGAGGTCGCCTTCTACGATAAACTGCTTTTCAATGATCTCGCGGATTTGGTTGGCTTGATCCTCGGTGAGATCGCGCACGCGAGTGTTGGGATCGATGCCGCAAGCATGAACGATTTTCTCAGCAGTGCTCCGGCCGATGCCGTAAATATAAGTCAGGCCGATTACCACCCGCTTATCACGGGGCAAATCTACACCTGCAATACGTGCCATCTATCTAGACACCCCCTTGTCTGTTAACCTTGCTTCTGCTTGTGCCTTGGATTCTCGCAAATGACCATGACGCGGCCTTTACGCCGGATAACTTTGCACTTCTCGCAAATCGGCTTCACAGAAGGTCTTACCTTCACAGTCTAGCGCCCCCTTCTAACGCCGCAGCTACTTCTTGCGGTACGTGATTCTTCCCCTGGTCAAATCGTAGGGAGATAGTTCTACTGTTACTCTATCGCCTGGCAGAATACGAATGAAATTCATGCGCATCTTGCCGGAAATGTGAGCAAGAACTTTGTGCCCATTCTCTAATTCTACACGAAACATGGCATTTGGCAATGGTTCAATGACGGTACCTTCAACTTCAATGGCATCATCCTTGGCCATGGTCCTGCACAACCTCCTTTCTAACTTCCTCCTCGCTGCTGTGCTCTGCGATGAAAGTTCGAATGGCTTTGTCGTCCATGGGCCGCGCCTCCAGTTTGACACGGTGGATGATCAGATGTCTGATGTTCTTGCGCTTGGGACGGTTGAGCTTGCGCACCAAACCATCGGCTACGGCCACATGCTTATCATCATAGAATTGAACCACCACATACTTTCTTCCCGAGTCTCTTCCCTGTCTTGACGTCACTAATTGTCCGACTTCCAGAAGTCTCATTTCATCTCTCCTACAGAACCGTAAGAACCACGGGGCCTCCGTCAGTGACAGCAACCGTGTGTTCGAAATGAGCTGACCAACACTTATCCCGTGTTACCACCGTCCAATTATCTGCCAAAACCTCCACCTGGTAGCCTCCCACGTTCACCATGGGCTCGATGGCTAACGTCATGCCCGGCTTCAAACGTGGGCCCCTCCCCGGCGGGCCAAAATTCGGAATCTGTGGTGCTTCATGCATCTGCCGTCCAATTCCATGCCCGACAAAGTCGCGCACCACGGAAAAACCGTGTGCCTCAACATGGCTTTGCACAGCGTGGGAAATGTCAGAAAGGCGGTTGCCAACCTGCGCTTGGTCAATACCTAGAAACAGTGCCTCTTCTGCCACTGTGAGCAGCCTTTGAATCTCCGGAGCCACTTCCCCCACGGGATAGGTCCAGGCGCTGTCGCCACAGAAGCCATCCACAAAAGCTCCGATATCAATGCTGACGATGGATCCCTCTTCCAAAACCACTTCCCGGCTGGGGATGCCGTGCACCACCACCTCGTTCACCGAGGCGCAGATGGAAGCGGGATACCCCTGATAGCCTTTAAATGCTGGCACCGCATTCTGCTTCAGCAAAAACTCTTCCACGGCCTGATCCAAATCCCAAGTGGTGATTCCGGGCTTGACCAGTTCCCGCACCAGAGCATGGGCCTCGGCCACCACCCTACCCGCCCGCCGCATGGCTGCAATTTCCTCAGCGGATTTCAGAATGATCACCGGGCTTCACCAACCCCTTGAGCATCCACCAACCGCTGCAGGTAATAGTCCAGGTCGGCAAACACCTCAGCGATGGGCCTCTGGCCGTTGATGCTGTACAGCCTGCCGTCCATGCTGTAGTAGTGCAGGACAGGGTGGGTCTGCTTCATGTAGACCACCAGCCTGGTGCGGGCTGTCTCTTCCGTGTCGTCGCTGCGGCGGTACAGCTCCCCACCGCAGTTGTCGCACACGTTCTGGTTCTGGGACCTGTAGTGCTCAAGGTGGTAGACCGCGCCGCACTTGCTGCACATCCTCCGCTTGGCGATCCGTTCAATGGCTTCCTCCTGCGTGATGCGGATGTCGAAGGCCATCTGCACGTCCAGGTCAATCTGGGCCAGGCGTTGATCCAGGGCTATGGCCTGGAGCACAGTGCGGGGGAACCCGTCAAGGATCCACCCCTGGCTGCAGTCAGCTCTGCCGATGCGCTCGGAAATCATCTCGATGGCCAGTCCATCGGGGATCAGTTCACCCTTGCGGATGTACGAATCCACCTCCCTGCCCACCGGTGTTCCCGATGCCACGGCTTCGCGGATCAGGCTCCCCGAGGATATGTGCGGAATGCCGTACTTCTGCGCAATCAAATCCCCTTGGGTGCCCTTACCTGCTCCTGGCAAGCCCAGCAACACCAAACGCATGTGCTTTTCCTCCTTTTATTTCAGGAACCCCTCGTAATGCCTCATCAGCAGATGGGCCTCGAGCTGCTGCATGGTATCAAGGGCCACACCAACCATGATCAGGGTTCCCGTACCTCCGAAGAAGAGGATGTTGGAAGGAATCCTGGTTACTGCAGCAACCAAGAACGGCAGCACGGCGATGAACGCCAGGAAAATGGCGCCGGGCAGGGTGATCCTGGAGAGGATCTTATCCATGTAATCGGCCGTGGGCCTGCCCGGGCGGAGACCCGGAATGTATCCGCCATTTTTCTTCATGTTCTCAGCGACCTCAACTGGGTTGAAGGTCACTGCGGTATAAAAATAGGTGAAGAAGAACACAAGAATTACAAAAATCAGGTTGTACCCGAAGGTGCCGTAGTCCAGCCAGCGGTCTACGAAGTCCTTGATCCCGGGAATGAACTGGGCCAAGGTCAGCGGGAAAGTGAGTACCGACGAAGCGAAAATGACCGGAATCACACCCGCTTGGTTCACCTTCAGGGGAATATGGGTGGACTGGCCCCCATACATGCGCCGCCCCACGACCCGCTTGGAGTACTGCACAGGCACCCGGCGCTCGCCCTGGGTAATCATGACCACCGCGGCGATGACCGCGACCGTGATCACCAGGTAAGCGATGAGGCTGATGATGTGCAGCTGTCCCGCAGCCACAGCCCGGAAGGCGTTGGCATAGGTTGTGGGCATGGCGGCCACGATGTTCACGAAAATGAGCAGGGAAATGCCGTTGCCGATCCCCTTTTCGGTGATCTTCTCACCCAGCCACATGGTGAACATGGTGCCGGCGGTCAAGGTCAGCATGATCAAAGCTAGACCGAAGAACGTGGGGTTGGAAGTTACGCCCCAGTTCCTGGCCATGATCGTGGTGCCAAAGGCCTGGATGAAGCCCAGGGCCACCGTGGCATAGCGCGTATACTGGGCGATGATCTTCCGACCCTCTGGGCCTTCTTTCTGCAGTTCCTCCAACTTGGGGATGACGATGGTGAGCAGGTTCATCACGATCGAAGCAGTGATGTACGGGCTCACACCTTGGGCAAAAACGGTAAACCTTTCCAAGGCTCCCCCAGTAAAAAGGTTCAGAAACCCGAAGATATTTCCTCCATCAATTCCCAACTGCTTGGCTAATTCCACCGCATTCACGCCGGGAACGGGCACGAAGGCACCGATCCGGTAAACGGCCAAAAGGGCAGCGGTGTACAGGAGTCTGCGCCTTAAGTCGGGGATCCTGAGGGCATTTCTCAACGCAGCTAGCAACTAGATCACCTCAACTTTGCCGCCAGCCTCTTCAATCTTGGCTGCTGCCGAATTTGTGAAACGATGAGCCTGCACCGTCAGTGCCTGCTTGATCTCTCCGTTACCGAGGATTTTGATCCCATCGTGCATCTTCTTCACAAGGCCGGATTCAACCAGAAGTTCAGGAGTGACAACTGTACCCGGTGCGAACCGATTCAAGTCTTCCAGCTTGACCTCGGCGTAGACCTTCCTCAAAGGATTATTGAATCCGCGTTTTGGCAGCCGCCTGACCAGCGGAGTTTGACCCCCTTCGAAATAGGCGCCTTTGCCTCCTCCGGAGCGCTGGCCCTGCCCTTTGTGGCCGCGACCGGAGGTTTTACCCCAGCCGGAAGCCATGCCGCGGCCTACTCTCTTACGCTTACGCCTGCTGCCTTCAGCGGGTTTAAGTTCATGAAGCCGCACGCTTACACCCCCTCTTACTCAACTAGTTCTTCCACTTCCACTAAGTGCTGTACTTTGTGGATCATACCCCGGATGGCGGGGGTATCGTCATGGACAACAGAGGCGCCCAACTTCTTCAAACCAAGGGCTGCTACTGTGTCTTTCTGGTCTTGAGCGTAACCGATCGCGCTCTTCTTGTAAGTGATCTTCAACTTGGCCACAACATTCGCCCCCTAACCTAAGATTTCCCCAGGAGTCCTGCCGCGGAGCCGAGCCACTTCTTCCACAGTCCTCAGGCTCTTCAGCCCTTCAATGGTAGCGCGGACCACGTTGATGGGGTTAGAGGACCCTAACGATTTGGTCAAAACATCCTTGATACCCGCTGACTCCATGACGGCACGCACCGGACCGCCCGCGATTACGCCTGTACCTTCAGAGGCAGGCTTGAGCAGCACCCGGGCACCGCCAAAGGACTGCACAACTTCATGGGGGATGGTGGTGCCCACGATGGGCACAGTGATCATGTTGCGCTTGGCATCTTCTGTAGCCTTGCGGATCGCCTCCGGCACCTCTTTCGCCTTGCCGAGGCCAGCACCTACTCTACCGTTTCCGTCTCCCACCACCACCAGGGCGCTGAACGAACGGGTCCGTCCACCCTTGACGGTTTTCGAGACAGGATTTATATTCACTAAGCGTTCCTGGAGCTCTGCGCCACTTGTTTCAGTTCGTTTCGACAAGTTCGTTTCCCTCCCTTGCACCTAGAATTCTAAACCGCCTTCACGGGCTCCATCTGCCAAAGCTGCTATTCTGCCGTGATAGATATAGCCGCCGCGGTCAAAGACAACCTTCGTGATGCCCTTTTCCCGGGCCCGCTGGGCTATTACACGCCCGACTTCTTTGGCCGCTTCTTTGTTCCCTGTGGATCCCAATTTAGCACGCAATTCAGGCTCTACAGAGGAGGCGGACACCAAAGTATGTCCGATGCTGTCATCGATGATTTGGGCGTGAATGTGGTTCAAACTGCGGTATACGTTCAGGCGGGGGCGCTCAGGCGTGCCGACCACGCGCTGTCTCAAGCGCCGATGCCTTTTTTCTCTGGCTTCACGCCGACTGAATTTGGCCATCTGTTACCCTCCTTTAAGCTCTAAGCTTTACCTGCTTTACCTGCTTTGCGACGAACTCTTTCGCCTTCATAGCGAATCCCTTTACCCAGGTAGGGCTCCGGTCTTCTCACGTCGCGAATATTGGCTGCCGTCTGGCCAACCAATTCCTTGTCAATGCCCTTCACGCTGATTCTAGTCGGCGTAGGTACCTCGATTTCAATACCCGGAGCTGGTTCAATTTCCACTGGCTGCGAGTAGCCCACAGACAGGACCAGTTTGCTGCCCTGCTTGGCTGCCCTGTATCCTACCCCAACAATTTCCAAGTTCCGGGTAAATCCCTCCGTTACTCCTGTAACCATGTTGGCAATCAGTGTCCGGGTTAACCCGTGGAGGGAGCGATGCGCTTTTTCGTCGCTGGGCCTGGTTACCACGATGGTGCCATCGCTGAGCTCAACCTTCATCTCGGGATGGAGTTCCCTGGTGAGCTGACCCTTGGGCCCCTTGACTTCGATGACGTTGCCGTTGATTTTTACTTCAACGCCAGCTGGAACCTGAATTGGAGCTCTTCCGATTCTGGACATCTAACTTCCCTCCCTTACCAAACGTAGCAGATTACTTCCCCACCGATGCCTTCTTTGCGGGCTACCCGGTCAGTGACAATTCCTTTGGAAGTGGACAGGATTGCCACGCCGAGGCCGCCTAGAACGCGGGGTACCTCTTCCTTTGAGGCATAGACCCGGGAACCAGGTTTGCTGATGCGCTTCAGCCCCCTGATGACTGAACCCTGGGCCGGATCGTATTTCAGGTAAATGCGAATTATACCCTGCTTGTTGTCTTCGATGACCTTGTAGTCTCTAATAAAACCCTCGTCCTTAAGGATGCGCGCCAGCTCCTCCTTAAGCTTGGAACGGGGGATATCCACCGATTCGTGCTTCACGGAACTTGCATTCCGGATCCGTGTGAGCATATCCGCAATTGGATCTGTCATTACCATTCAGGAAACCTCCTTTCGGATGAGCCATCCCTACCAGCTGGACTTGGTTACTCCTGGAATCTGCCCTTCACTAGCATATTTCCGGAAGCATACACGGCACATTTGGAAACGGCGCATGTAGCCACGGGGACGCCCGCATATTCTACAACGATTGACTTTGCGCACTTGGAACTTGGGTTCCCGCTGCGCCTTCGCGATCATTGACTTTTTCGCCACATTATCTCTCCTCTCAGCTTCTAAACGGCATACCCATGAGCTTCAAGAGTTCGTAGGCTTCCTCGTCAGTCTCCGCGGTGGTGGCGATGGTCACCATCAGGCCCCTCACTTTGTCGATCTTGTCGTAGTCGATCTCTGGAAAGACCAACTGTTCGCGCAGACCAAGACTGTAGTTGCCCCGTCCGTCGAAGGATGCTGGGGAAACGCCGCGGAAGTCACGAATCCGGGGCAAGGCGATGCTGATTAGGCGATCGAGGAACTCGTACATGCGGTCTCCCCGCAGAGTCACCTTGCACCCAATGGCCATGCCAGCGCGCAGCTTAAAGGCGGCAACGGATTTCTTCGCATAGGTGATCACAGGCTTCTGGCCGGAGATGGCTTCCAGGTCGCGCACCGCCGCTTCCAGGGCCTTGGGATCCTGCGTTGCTTCGCCCACACCGATATTCAAGACTATCTTCTCAAACCGGGGTACCTCCATGATGTTCCTGTAGCCAAAACGCTCCATGAGTGCGGGTACCACTTCAGTTTGGTATTTCTCCTTCATTCGTGGCAAGAGAACTCCCCCCTTTTCATACAGCTAAAAACCGTGCTTAGTTGATTGCTCTGCCGCATTTCTTGCACAGACGCTGCAGCTTTCCGTCCGCTGACCGCTCGCGCCTGATCCTAGTGGGAGCTTTGCAGCCGGGGCATACTAAAGCCACATTGGAAGCATTGATGGGCCCGGGCTTCTCGATGATGCCCCCCTGCGGATTGGTCTGGGTTGGTCTGGTGTGCTTCTTCTGTATATTAACGCCGTCGACGATAATTCTGCCAACCTTGGGGAAAACTTCTAGAACCTTTCCCCGTTTGCCCTTGTCATCGCCGGTCAGCACTGCAACCGTATCGCCGCGCTTTACATGCAATTTGGCCATTCCCCATCCTCCTTTCCACTAGAGAACTTCAGGAGCCAGAGAGACGATCTTCATGAAATCCTTTTCCCGTAATTCCCTAGCCACTGGCCCAAAGATACGGGTCCCTCTCGGATTGTTCTGCTCATTAATGATAACTGCCGCATTTTCGTCAAAACGGATAAAAGAACCATCGGGCCGGCCGTACGTCTTCTTCGTCCTCACCACGACAGCCCTTACGATATCGCCTTTTTTCACAACGCCACCAGGAGCCGCGGATTTGACTGTAGCTATGATCACGTCGCCCACCCGGGCATAGCGCCGCCCAGAGCCGCCTAGTACGCGAATGCAGAGGATTTCTCGTGCACCGGTGTTATCAGCAACCTTTAAACGACTCTCTTGCTGGATCATGGTAGCTCCTCCTTCCCTCGCCTAAATGTTCCGCTAACGGGCTTTCTCGACGATCTCCACGACCCGCCAGCGCTTATGCCTACTCAAAGGCCTGGTCTCCATAATGCGTACGCGATCGCCTACGGAGCACTCGTTGTTCTCATCGTGCGCCTTAAAGGTAACGGTCCGGCGCTGAACTTTATCGTAAAGAGGATGACGGACAGTACGTTCCACGGACACGACAACTGTTTTGTCCATCTTATCGCTGATGACGACACCCACCCGGGTTTTCCTCATCCTTCTCTCTTTGTCCACCTGCGTTCCTCCCTTCCCGGATCTTCGGTACCTGAGCCTACCTGATGTTCAGTTCCCGTTCGCGCATCACGGTCTTCACCCGTGCAATGTCCTTGCGCACAGCGCTGATGCGCATGGGGTTATCCAATTGACCAGTGGCCAGTTGAAACCTCAGGTTAAAGAGCTCTTCCTTCAACTCACCCAACTTCGCTTCCAGCTCGTTTACGGAAAGCTTACGGATATCTTTAGCCTTCACTTGCTTCACCACCTGCTGCTGTCCGAGATACGAACTTGCACTTAATGGGCAGTTTATGAGCGGCTAAACGCATGGCCTCCCGGGCCAGTTCTTCGGATACACCGCCGATCTCGAACATTATTCGCCCTGGCTTTACCACCGCCACCCAGTACTCGGGAGCGCCCTTACCGGAACCCATCCGGGTTTCAGCAGGCTTTTTGCTCACGGGTTTGTCTGGGAAGATCCGGATCCAAACCTTACCGCCCCTGCGGATGTGGCGGGTCATGGCAACACGGGCTGCTTCAATCTGTGTATTCTTAATCCACCCAGGTTCCAGAGCCTGAAGGCCGAACTCGCCGAAGGTAACCTCGTTACCCCTGGTGGCCATACCGGTCATGCGGCCCCGGTGGACTCTGCGATACTTAACTCTCTTGGGAATAAGCACCCTTACTCGCCCCCTTTATCCTTCTTCTGGGCAGCGGTTTCAGGCAGGACCTCACCATGGTAGATCCAGACCTTGACCCCGATCTTGCCAAAGGTAGTGTTAGCCTCGGCAAAGCCGTAATCGATATCTGCTCTCAAGGTGTGGAGGGGTACCGAACCTTCTGGGCTCCACTCAGTGCGTGCAATTTCTGCTCCGCCCAAACGGCCAGATACGGCGACCTTAATACCCTTGGCGCCCTGGCGGATGGCACGCTGCTGAGCCTGGCGCATGGCCCTCCGGAAGGAAATACGCCTTTCCAGAGCAAAGGCAATGCTTTCTGCCACGAGCTGAGCATCGGTTTCGGGAGTTTTGATCTCCACGATATTCACCTGGATCTGGCGGCCAGTCATCTGCTCCAGATCCTTGCGCAGCTTATCTACTTCCGCACCGCCGCGACCGATGATCATGCCGGGCCTGCCCGTATGGATGGTCACCTTGGCCCGGTTGGCAGCCCGTTCAATCTCTATCTTGGACACGCCAGCCTGGTAGAAGCGCTGCTTGATCATCTTCTTGATGCTCAAATCTTCGTGCAGCAGATCAGCGAATTCCAGCTTGTTGGCGTACCACTTGCTGTCCCAGTCTTTGACAATACCAAGTCTAAACCCTACCGGGTGTACTTTTTGACCCATGCACCTATCCCTCCCTTTCCCGCAAAATCACGGTAATATGACTCGTGCGCTTGCGAATGCGGTCAGCCATGCCCCGCGCCCGCGGCCGGATCCTCTTCAAAGTGGGACCCTGGTCTACATAGCATTCGGCCACGTACAGCGCATCCACATCCATCTCAAAGTTATTCTCAGCGTTGGCCATGGCACTGCGCAGAACCTTTTCCACGATGGGAGAAGCTCCCTTGGGCGTGAACTTCAAAATGGTCAGCGCTTCCTCCACATCCTTGCCGCGAATCAAGTCAATTACTTGGCGAGCTTTGCGTGGTGAAATCCTCACATGCCTAGCAACTGCTCTCGCTTCCATCCTATATCACCCCGTTCTGCTTATCTGCCTGACGACCGCTCACCGGCGTGCCCCCGGAAAGTACGGGTTGGGGCAAATTCACCCAATTTGTGACCGACCATCTCTTCCGTAATATAAATGGGGACGTGCCGGCGGCCGTCATGAACCGCGATGGTGTGGCCCACCATCTCGGGAAAAATCGTGGAGCGTCTCGACCATGTCTTGATGACTCTCTTCTCGCCCTTTTCGTTCATCTCCCTAATCTTCTTGAGCAGATGGGCATCGGCGAAAGGGCCTTTCTTCAGCGACCTACCCATTACTACACCTCCTCGCAGAGAACCTCAATTACCTTTTCCGACGTCTGACGATCAAGCGATCGCTTGGCTTCTTCTTACGAGTGCGTGTTCCCAGCGTTGGTTTGCCCCAAGGTGTGACAGGGCTGGGCATACCAACGGGCGCCTTGCCTTCGCCGCCGCCGTGGGGATGGTCCACAGGGTTCATGGCCACACCGCGTACATGGGGTCTTCTCCCCAGGTGCCGGGAACGTCCGGCTTTGCCGATGACCATGTTCTCGTGCTCCACGTTGCCCACCTGGCCGATGGTGGCACGGCAGGACTGCAGCACCATTCTAAACTCACCGGAAGGAAGCCTGATTGTGGCGTATTTCCCTTCTTTGGCCATGAGCTGGGCAGCGGCGCCCGCGGACCGAACCATCTGGCCGCCCTTGCCAGGCTGCAGCTCGATGTTGTGGATGATCGCGCCCACGGGAATGTTCTCCAGAGGCAGGGCGTTGCCCGGCTTGATGTCGGCCCCAGGGCCCGATTCTACCATATCGCCCACGTTCAAGCCCACGGGAGCTAGAATGTAGCGCTTTTCTCCGTCTAGATAGTGCAGTAAGGCGATTCTTGCGGAACGATTGGGATCGTACTCGATGGCCGCCACTTTAGCGGGGATACCATCTTTATCGCGCTTGAAATCGATGATGCGATATTTCCGTTTATGTCCGCCACCTCTGTGACGGGCAGTGATGCGCCCTCCGGAATTGCGTCCACCGCTGGACTTGAGAGAAACTACTAAAGATTTCTCCGGCTCCTTTTTGGTAAGCTCCTCAAAGGTGTAGCCGGTCATGGCGCGGCGCCCCGGAGTGGTCGGCTTAAATTTCTTAATCGCCACTTGTCCGTCCCTCCTTAAAATCCACCAAATACCTCGATGCTGTGGCCTGGCTTCAGGGTCACCACAGCCTTTTTCCAATCGGATGTATACCCTTCATGGCGTCCCATCCTGCGCAGTTTACCCCTGACGCGAGCAGTGTTTACCTTCTCGACCTTCACACCGAAGATCTCTTCCACAGCAGCTTTGATCTGCGGCTTGGTGGCGCGCATATCCACCTCAAACGTGTATTTGTTCTGAGCCATCAGGTCGGTGCTCTTCTCCGTGATAATCGGCCGCTTAATGATGTCACGCGCATCCATTATGCCAGCACCTCCTCCAGTTTAGCAACCGCGTCCTTAGTCATGACCAGTTTCTCACTGTTCAGGATATCGTACACGTTCAAGCCCACGGACTTGGCGACCACTGCGCCTGGAATATTGCGGACGGACAGCTCCACATTCCTATCCCACTCCGCGGTGACCAAGAGCGGTTTTTGCACGTCGAGGGCTCGGAATACACCGGCCATCACCTTAGTTTTCGGCGCCTCGACTGTCAGCTGATCCAAAATAACGATATCACCAGCGGCTGCTTTGGCACTGAGTGCGGACTTCAACGCGGCCCGGCGTGCTTTTTTCGGTAGACGGAACGAATAATCCCTGGGCGTAGGCCCGAAGACTACACCGCCGCCAACCCACTGGGGCGACCGGATGCTGCCGTGACGTGCGCGCCCGGTTCCCTTCTGCCTCCAGGGTTTGCGCCCGCCTCCGCTCACGTCGCCGCGGTTTTTCACCGCTGCGGTGCCCTGCCGGCGGTTAGCTAGATAGCTGAGTACCGCCCTATGCATGAGGTCTTGATTCACCTTGACCCCGAAAACAGCATCGCTGAGTTCTAACTCACCAACCTGTTTGCCTTCCATGTTGTAAACGGCCACTTTCGGCATGATTGCAGCCTCCTCTCTTCTTCAGACTCTATCCCTTAACTGCGCTGCGTATGATCACAAGGCTTCCTTTGACGCCCGGCACCGAACCCTTTACCAAGAGAAGGTTGCGGTCAGGATCCACCTTGACGATTTCCAGATTCTGAATGGTCACCCGTTCTCCGCCCATGCGGCCGGGAAGCGGGCGCCCTTTAAACACCCTGGCCGGCGCAATGGAACCCAGGGAACCCACCCGGCGGTGGTACTTGGAGCCGTGGCTCATGCGCCCGCGGCTTTGATTGTGGCGCTTGATGGAACCTTGAAAACCCTTACCCTTGCTGGTGGCTGTGACGTCTACCTTTTCCCCTTCCTGGAAAATGCTGACGTCCACCGTGTCACCCACGCTCAACTGGGCAAAATCCTCATCTGAATTGAAGCGGATTTCCCTCAGGTAACGCTTGGGCTTCACCTTTGCCTTGGCAAAATGCCCAGCCTCCGGTTTATTCACCAGCCGTTCCCGCCGTTCACCAAAACCGAGCTGCACTGCCAGGTACTGATCCTTCTCCAAGGTCTTCTTCTGCACTACGGTACATGGGCCAGCTTCGATGACGGTTACGGGAATCAGCAGTCCTTCTGCGTTGAAAATCTGGGTCATTCCCAATTTCTTACCTAGAATACCTTTGGCCATCTTTCACACCCCCTAATATTGCTCCCACTGGCTGCCCATTAACCCTGAATTTTGATTTCAATATCCACACCAGCGGGCAGGTCTAAACGCATGAGCGCATCAACCGTCTTGGGATTCGGATCGAGAATGTCAATCAAGCGCTTATGCGTCCTCATTTCGAACTGTTCACGAGAGTCCTTGTGCACGTGCACAGAACGCAAAACGGTAAAGATGTTCTTCTCTGTTGGTAAGGGGATGGGTCCCGAAACCGTCGCCCCGGTTCGCTTTGCAGTATCAACTATTTTTGCTGCAGAGTTATCCAGGATTTTATGGTCAAACGCCTTGAGTCTAATTCTTACTCTCTGTCTTGCCAAGTAAATCAGTCCTTTCGCTCGATTCACGAACATACTCAGTGAAAATTCCCTTAATCAGGCTTGATTAAGCAACCTTTCACATCATCGCAAAGTGTTGTTAGACAGCCGAAGGGGAAAAGCAATCGGGTTGATTGCTTTTCCCGGGTCCAAAGTGGAAGTACTGCCTACTCCAGAATCTTCGTGACAACACCGGCGCCAACGGTGCGGCCGCCCTCGCGGATAGCAAAGCGCAGGCCTTCTTCCATGGCGATGGGTGTAATCAGTTCGCCGATCAGCCTGGTGTTGTCGCCGGGCATGATCATCTCGGTGCCCTCGGGCAGGCGGATAACACCCGTTACGTCCGTGGTCCTAAAGTAGAACTGGGGACGGTACCCTTCAAAGAAAGGAGTGTGGCGGCCGCCCTCTTCCTTGGACAGGACGTAAACCTCAGCCTCGAACTTGGTGTGGGGAGTGATGGAACCGGGCTTAGCCAATACCTGGCCCCGCTCGATGGAGTCCCGGTCAATACCCCGCAAGAGAACACCGATGTTGTCGCCGGCCTGGGCCTGATCCAAAAGCTTGCGGAACATCTCTACGCCGGTGGCCACAGTCTTGCGGCTCTCTTCGGTCAGACCAACGATCTGAACCTCGTCGCCCACCTTGATGGTACCGCGCTCTACACGGCCAGTGGCCACAGTGCCGCGGCCGGTAATGGTGAATACGTCCTCAACAGGCATCAAGAAAGGCTTGTCGACATCACGCTCAGGCGTGGGGATGTATTCGTCCACTGCATCCAGCAAAGCGGAGAGCTTCTCGCACCAGGGGCCGGGTTCGCCAGCCTGCAGCTCTTCCATGGCCTTGAGGGCGCTGCCGGACACCACAGGAATGTCGTCGCCGGGGAAGTCGTACTCGCTCAGCAGTTCCCTAACTTCCATCTCCACCAGCTCCAGCAGCTCTTCGTCGTCCACCATGTCGGCTTTGTTCAGCCAAACCACAATGGCGGGTACGCCAACTTGGCGGGCCAGCAGGATGTGCTCACGGGTTTGGGGCATGGGGCCATCGGCAGCGGAAACAACCAAAATGGCTCCGTCCATCTGAGCTGCCCCGGTGATCATGTTCTTCACGTAGTCGGCGTGGCCAGGGCAGTCAACGTGGGCATAGTGGCGCTTTTCAGTTTCATATTCCACGTGGGACGTGTTAATGGTGATGCCCCGTTCCCTCTCTTCGGGAGCGTTGTCGATTTCCTCGAACTTCTTCACCTGTCCCAAACCCTTACGGGCCAACAGCATGGTGATGGCAGCCGTGGTGGTGGTCTTGCCGTGGTCAACGTGGCCGATGGTGCCTACGTTGACGTGGGGTTTGGTTCTCTCAAACTTTTGCTTAGCCATTTTTCTTCTTCCTCCTTGGGAAAGTGGTTTTAGTTTAGATACCGGCAGAGTGGATGATTTCCTCTGCTAAAGCGGGCGGCAGTTGTTCGTAATAGGCGAAGGTCATGGTGTGCTGTGCCCTTCCCTGCGTCATGGAACGCAGTGCGGTGGCGTAGCCAAACATCTCTGCCAGCGGAACATAACCACGCACAATCTGCGTATTCCCCCGCTGTTCCATTCCTTCAATCTTACCGCGTCTGGCGTTAATATCGCCCATGACATCACCCAAGAAATCATCGGGTGTCACAACTTCCAGTTTCATGACGGGTTCCAAAATCACAGGCGCTGCCTGACGGCACGCTTCCTTAAAGCCAATGGAACCGGCGATCTTAAAGGCCAATTCTGAGGAATCCACTTCATGGTAGGACCCATCCACCAGGGCCACCTTCACGTCCACCACGGGGAATCCCGCCACAACGCCAGTGAGCATGGCCTCTTTGATCCCCGCTTCAACCGGAGCAATATACTCCCTGGGCACTACACCGCCCACAATCTTGTTTTCAAACACAAACCCTGCACCGCGTTCGTTGGGCTCAACCTCCAGAACAACGTGGCCGTACTGGCCGCGCCCGCCGGTCTGCCGCACGAACTTCCCTTCGGCCTTGACGGCCTTGGTGATGGTTTCACGGTAAGCAACCTGCGGTTTGCCGATGTTGGCCTCCACCTTAAACTCGCGCAGCAAGCGGTCGACGATGATCTCCAGGTGCAGTTCGCCCATGCCGGCAATGATGGTCTGCCCAGTCTCTTGATCGGTGTAGACCCTGAAAGTGGGATCCTCTTCCGCTAAGCGCTGCAGGGCATAACCAAGTTTATCCTGATCTGCCTTGGACTTCGGTTCCACCGCCAAGTTAATGACCGGCTCCGGGAACTCCAGGGCCTCCAGCAAAATGGGGTGTTTTTCATCTGCCAGGGTATCACCGGTGGAGATGTCTTTGGGGCCCACAATGGCTGCGATATCTCCGGAAAAGACCTGGTCCACATCCTCCCGATGGTTGGCGTGCATGAGCAGGATGCGTCCTACCCGTTCCCGCCTGCCCGTGCTGACGTTCAGCACGTAGCTGCCAGCCCGCAGGGTGCCGGAATAAACCCTGAAGAAGGCCAGCTTACCCACGTAAGGGTCTGCCATGATCTTGAAGGCCAGGCCCGCAAAGGGCTCATCATCCCTCAGCGCCCGGTGTTCCTCGGCACCCGTTGCCGGATTGGACCCTTCCACCGGCGGTAGATCCGCAGGAGAAGGCAGGTATTCCACCACCGCATCCAGCAGCGGCTGCACCCCTTTGTTCTTAAAGGATGAACCGCAGAGCACCGGGATCAGTTCCACTGCGATGCAGGCTCTGCGCAGGGCAGCCTTCAGTTCTTCCGGAGTTATTTCTTCACCCTCAAGGTACTTGATGGTCAGCTCATCATCGGTTTCGGCAACCTTCTCCACAAGCAGCTGGCGGGCGAGTTCCACCTCATCCCGCAGTTCCTCGGGGATTTCCCCCACTTCGAAGTTGCCGATGTCATCGATATAAAAGTGGGCCTTCATTTCAACCAGATCAACGATGCCGCGGAACGTGTCTTCAGCACCGATGGGCCACTGCACGGCCACGGGATTGGCACCCAGGCGCTCCACCATCATGTCCATGACCCTCTGGAAATTGGCTCCTACGCGGTCCATCTTGTTGACGTAGGCGATGCGGGGTACATGGTACCTGTCCGCTTGGCGCCAGACCGTCTCTGATTGAGGCTCCACCCCGCCCACCGAACAGAACACTGCCACCGCGCCATCCAAGACGCGCAGGGAACGCTCCACTTCCACAGTAAAGTCCACGTGGCCGGGCGTGTCAATAATGTTAATTCGATAACCCTTCCAGTGACAGGTCGTCGCAGCCGAGGTGATGGTAATGCCTCTCTCGCGCTCTTGAGCCATCCAGTCCATGGTTGCTCCACCCTCGTGTGTCTCGCCTATCTTGTGAACTTTCCCGGTGTAGAAGAGGATTCTTTCAGTGGTCGTGGTCTTGCCTGCATCAATATGGGCCATGATACCTATATTTCGCGTTTTCTCAACCGCAAACTCTCTTCCCACGATTTTCTCCTCCTAGCCGAGTAGACTCACCCACCCCGTTGAATAGAGCACCCGTGTGCACGGCCCACTGCCTTGGCAGCGAATCACCAACGGTAATGAGCAAAAGCCTTGTTGGCTTCCGCCATACGGTGAGTATCTTCTTTCTTTCTTACGGCGCCGCCCTGATTGTTGGCTGCGTCCATCAGCTCGCCGGCTAGTCTTTCCACCATGGTCTTTTCTCCACGGAGCCTGGCGTTCTGTACTATCCAGCGCAGCGCCAAGGTCTGCCGCCTGTCAGCCCGCACTTCCACAGGCACCTGGTAGGTGGCACCACCTACACGGCGGGGCTTAACTTCCACAACTGGCTTAACATTGTTCACAGCCTGTTCCAGCAGTTCCATGGCGTCGGTGCCGGTTCTCTCCTGGGCCAGCTTCAGCGCACCATACATGATGGACTCGGCTTTGCCCCGCTTGCCATCGCGCATGATGGCGTTGATGAACTTGGTAACCAGCTTGCTGCCATAGATAGGATCAGGGAGCACATCCCGCTTGGGAACGTTTCCTCTTCTCGGCATTGGTTTTCACCCCTTTTGCATAGAGATTCCAGGTTTTCCTACTTAGGTCTCTTGGTACCGTATTTGGAGCGGCCTTGGCGCCGATCGGCTACCCCCGCTGCATCTAGTGTACCTCTAATGATGTGATAGCGTACGCCCGGTAGGTCCTTGACCCTGCCGCCACGAATCAGAACCACGCTGTGTTCCTGCAGATTGTGGCCTTCGCCGGGGATATAGGAAGTCACCTCAATACCATTGGTTAATCTCACACGGGCTACTTTCCGCAGGGCCGAGTTGGGTTTCTTGGGCGTAGCCGTATAAACCCTGGTGCAGACGCCCCTCTTTTGCGGCGACCCCTTGGGGTTGTAGATCACCTCATCACGCAGTGTGTTCTGGGTGAATCCCAGCGCGGGAGCAGAGCTCTTGGATCTCTGAATACGGCGACCCTTCCTAACCAATTGATTGATCGTTGGCATGCTGGATAACCTCCCTTCCTTCTAATTCTCTGTAGATTTCATGACACAAGCGACCGCAGCCCCCACCTCAATGGAGCAGGCTTTGCCCAGCTCTGCCATGGTTTCCACTTCAACCACTTCGATGCCCCGTGCTGCGCATTCCCTGCGTACGGGGCCAGTCACGTGTTCATCAGCATCTCGAGCTAAGTAGACCAGCTCCGCCTGTCCAGCTTGGATCGCCTTCATAGTCTGCTTAGTACCGACCACTCTGCGCGCCGTCGCAAGTCTGTTTGGCATCACGGTCCTCCCCTTTACTCAAGAGATCCCGCAGAGGCGCTAGACCCCTGCGGGCAACACAGCTAATTCTATCATCTCCGGCTGTCCCTGTCAATAAAATCTTGCAGAACAGCCCATCAGGGCGCCATCAGCCGGAAACCAGTTCCACCTCTTCGGCTTCCACCCCATCCTCGGCGGGCGGTTCTTCCTCCTGGCCTTCCACAGCTATACCGATGCGGCGGTAGCGGGCCATGCCTGTGCCGGCCGGGATGAGCTTGCCGATGATCACGTTTTCCTTCAGGCCGATCAGCCGGTCCACCCTGCCCTTAATGGAAGCATCCGTAAGCACCCGGGTGGTCTCCTGGAAGGAGGCGGCAGACAAGAAGCTCTCGGTGGCCAGCGAAGCCTTGGTGATGCCCAGCAGCACTGGCTTGCCCACTGCGGGCTCGCCTCCCTCCGCTTGCACCTTGGCGTTGATCTCTTCGAATTCGAAGATATCAACCAGCGAACCGGGGAGCATGGGCGTATCGCCCGGATCCTCCACCTTGCACTTGCGCAGCATCTGCCGCACGATCACTTCGATGTGCTTGTCGTTGATGTTCACACCCTGGGAGCGGTAGACCTCCTGCACCTCCTGGACCAGGTACTCCTGGACCGCCAGGACGCCCTGGACCGCCAGGATATCGTGGGGGTTCACTGGCCCTTCGGTGAGGCGGTCGCCAGCCTGCACCTGGGATCCATCCTTCACCTTGCGGCGGGCACCGTAGGGTATTACATAGGAAGCTTCTCCCTCGGGACCGCTCACCACTGCCTTGGTGACACCTTTGTTCTCCACGATGCTCACGGTACCGGCGATCTCGCTGATAATGGCCTGGCCTTTGGGCTTGCGGGCTTCGAAGAGCTCCTCTACCCTGGGCAGACCGGCGGTGATGTCGTCTCCGGCAACGCCACCGGTGTGGAACGTCCTCATGGTGAGCTGCGTACCGGGCTCGCCGATGGATTGGGCGGCAATGATGCCCACCGCTTCGCCCACATCTACCAGGGTGCCGTTGGCCAGGTTGCGCCCGTAGCACTGCACGCATACCCCGTGGCGGGTCTTGCAGACCAGGACGGAGCGGATCTTCACCCGCTCAATGCCTGCCTCTTCAATGGCCCGGGCCGCATCATCGCTGATCATCTCCCCTCGGGCCACCAGGACTTCACCTGTCTCAGGATGCACCACATCTTCAGCGGCTATCCGGCCGGCAATGCGCTCCCAGAGGGGCTCAATTACCGCTTCGCTGTCCCCGGTGAACTCCTTGATGGCACCCACGGTGATGTAATCCTCGGTGCCGCAGTCATGCTCCCTGACGATCACATCCTGGGCCACGTCCACCAGCCGCCTGGTCAGATAACCGGAGTCGGCTGTGCGGATGGCGGTGTCCGCCAGGCCCTTGCGGGTACCGTGGCTGGAGATGAAGAACTCCAATACGGTGAGGCCTTCCCGGAAGTTGGCCTTGATGGGAATCTCAAAAGTACGGCCCGTGGGGTCCGCAACCAGACCGCGCATGCCCGCCAGCTGGCTGATCTGGGACTCGTTACCCCGGGCACCAGATCTGGCCATCATGTAAACGGGGTTGAAATCGTCGAAGTTGTCCAGCATATCCCTGGTGACCAGCTCTTTGGTCTTGGTCCAGACCGCGCATACCCGCTGGTAGCGCTCTTCCGCGGTGAGCAGGCCCCGGCGGTACTGCTGCTCGATCTGCTCCACTTCTTCTTCCGCGGCCCGGATCCGCTCGTTCTTGGTGGCGGGAACGGCGATGTCGGCAATGGACACCGTGGTCCCCGAGCGGGTGCTGTAGTGGAAGCCCAGCTGCATGATCTGGTCCAGGATCTGTGCGGTCTCATGGGCACCGTATTGTTTGTAAAGGCGGTCCACCAAATTGACCAGCTTCTTTTTATCCAGCGCTTCGTTAATGAAGCCGAAGTCTTCAGGCATGATACTGTTCACAAGCAAGCGGCCCGGGGTGGTCTCCAGACGCGTTCTCTGCTCGCCATCAAGCCGCAGGATGATCTTGGCATGCAGTTCGATGGAGCCAGCATTGTAAGCGTGGAGCACCTCTTCCATGGAGCCGAAGTAGCGGCCCTCGCCCTTGGCTCCCTCCTTCACCGAAGTAAGGTAGTACAGGCCGATGACCATGTCCTGGTTGGGTGTGACGATGGGCCTGCCGCTGGAGGGAACCAGGATGTTGTTGGTGGAGAGCATCAAAAGCCTTGCTTCTGCCTGGGCCTCCGCGGACAGGGGCACGTGCACCGCCATCTGGTCGCCGTCGAAGTCCGCGTTGTAGGCGGAGCAGACCAGGGGATGCAGCTGAATCGCCCGGCCTTCCACCAAAACTGGCTCGAAGGCCTGGATGCCCAGTCTGTGCAGGGTGGGGGCCCTGTTGAGCAGCACGGGATGCTCTTTAATGACCTCCTCCACAATGTCCCACACTTCCGGGCGCACCCGGTCCACCATCTTCTTGGCGCTTTTGATGTTGTGGGCAATACCCTTTTCCACAAGCTCCTTCATGACAAAGGGCTTAAACAGCTCCAGGGCCATTTCCTTGGGCAGGCCGCACTGGTGGAAGCGCAGTTTCGGACCGACCACAATTACGGAACGGCCGGAATAGTCCACGCGTTTGCCCAAGAGGTTCTGGCGGAAACGCCCCTGCTTACCCTTGAGCATATCGCTGAGGGACTTCAGGGGCCGGTTGCCCGGGCCGGTGACCGGCCTGCCCCGGCGGCCGTTGTCGATCAGGGCATCCACGGCCTCCTGGAGCATGCGCTTTTCGTTGCGGACGATAATGTCCGGAGCGCCCAGCTCCAAAAGTCTCTTGAGGCGGTTGTTGCGGTTGATCACCCGCCTGTAGAGATCGTTGAGGTCGGAGGTGGCAAACCGTCCGCCGTCCAGCTGCACCATGGGCCTGAGCTCCGGCGGGATCACGGGGATAACATCCAAAATCATCCAGGCGGGGTCGTTGCCCGAGGCGCGGAAGGCCTCCACAACTTCCAGCCGCCGTACGGCACGGACCCGGCGCTGGCCGGAAGACTGCGCGATTTCCCGGCGCAATTCCGCACTTAGTTCATCCAAATCCAGCTCCTGAAGGAGCTTCTTGATGGCCTCCGCACCGATGCCCGCCTCAAAGGCACTCCCGTATTTATCCCGGTACTCCCGGTACTCAGCCTCGCTGAGGAGCTGCTGCTTGGTCAGCCCGGTCACCGCCGGATCGCCGGGGTCGATGACGATGTAGGAGGCGAAATAGAGCACCTTCTCCAGCGTCCGTGGGGACATATCTAAAATTAAGCCCATGCGGCTGGGTATGCCTTTAAAAAACCAAATATGGGAAACGGGGGCGGCCAGCTCAATGTGCCCCATACGCTCCCGCCGTACCTTCGCCCTGGTCACTTCCACACCACAGCGATCACAGACAATTCCTTTATACCGCACGCGCTTGTACTTGCCGCAGTGGCATTCCCAGTCCCGTGTCGGTCCAAAGATCTTTTCACAGAACAGGCCTTCCCGCTCAGGCTTCAGGGTCCGGTAGTTGATGGTTTCGGGCTTCTTCACTTCACCACTGGACCAGGCCCGAATCTGTTCTGGTGATGCCAGCCCAATACGAATCCGGTCGAAATAATTGATATCCAACAAGGGCTGTCCCTCCTTCTTGTCTATCCGCTAGTTGCGTGCACGCTCCCTGGCGTTACAGATCCTCTTCCTCATCTTCCAGGCCATCGAGTTCATCTAGTGAAGGTTCATCTTCGGGGAAGTCCAGATCAGTGTCGTCCAAATCTGCCACGAAATCATCATCCTCTAGGCCTTCGTCAGGGGAGGAATCGTCCTCATCATCCTCGCCCAGCTCTTCATCGTCCACCTGTTTAGTTTTGGAACGATTCGCCTGGGCACGGGCCGCGTTGGCACCCGCACCAGCAGTCTGGATATCAATTCCCAGCTCCCTGGCCATTTCGCTGATATCCTCTTCGTCTTCCTTGATCTCAATCTCTCTCTCGTCTTCACCCAAAACCCTGACGTCCAGGGCCAGGCTCTGGAGTTCCTTCACCAGCACTCTGAAGGATTCCGGCACCCCGGGTTCCGGGATGTTTTCGCCCTTGACAATGGCTTCGTAGGTCTTCACCCTGCCCACCACGTCGTCGGACTTCACGGTGAGGATCTCCTGCAGGGTGTAGGCGGCCCCGTAGGCCTCCAAAGCCCACACTTCCATCTCACCAAACCGCTGCCCGCCGAACTGGGCCTTGCCGCCCAGGGGCTGCTGGGTGACCAGGGAGTAGGGGCCGGTGGAGCGGGCATGGATCTTGTCATCCACCAGGTGGGCCAGCTTCACCATGTAGATAATACCCACTGTTACCGGATTATCGAAGGGTTCACCGGTACGTCCGTCATAGAGGATGGTCTTGCCATCCCGGGACATGCCGGCTTTCTCCATCATATCCATAACCTCGATCTCACTGGCACCGTCGAAAACGGGGGTGGCCACCTGCAAGCCTAAGAGCTTGGCGGCCATACCCAGGTGCGTTTCCAGCACCTGCCCGATGTTCATACGGGATGGCACCCCTAAGGGGTTGAGCACGATCTGCACCGGGGTTCCATCGGGCAGGAAGGGCATATCTTCCACAGGCATGATCCGGGAGATGACGCCCTTGTTGCCGTGGCGCCCGGCCATCTTGTCTCCTTCGGAGATCTTGCGCTTCTGGGCCACGTAGACCCTGACCAGGCGGTTTACCCCCGGGGGCAGTTCATCGCCGTCCTCACGGTTGAAGACGCGCACGTCCACCACAATGCCGCCTTCCCCGTGGGGCACCCGCAGGGACGTATCCCGGACTTCCCGGGCCTTCTCACCGAAGATGGCCCGCAGGAGGCGCTCTTCCGCGGTGAGCTCCGTCTCACCCTTGGGGGTGACCTTACCCACCAGGATGTCGCCGGGTTTAACCTCGGCGCCTATACGCACGATGCCCCGGTCATCCAAGTTCTTTAAGCTGTCTTCACCCACGTTGGGAATGTCCCGGGTAATCTCCTCGGGCCCCAGCTTGGTATCGCGGGCCTGGGCCTCGTATTCTTCAATATGAATAGAAGTAAAGACATCGTCTTTGACCAGCTCTTCACTGATCAGGATGGCGTCTTCGTAGTTGTAGCCCTCCCAGGGCACGAAGGCCACCAGCACGTTGCGCCCCAGGGCCAGCTCGCCCTGGTTGGTGGAGGGGCCATCAGCCAGCACATCGCCCTTTTTCACCGCTTGACCGACGCGGCAGATGGGCTTCTGGTTGATGCAGGTTCCCTGGTTGGACCGCTCGAACTTCTTCAGCCTGTAGCGCTCCTGGCCCTGCGCCGTGCGCACCACGATCTCCCGGCCGGTGATCCTTTCCACCACACCATCGTTCTTGCACAGGAGCACCGCGCCCGAATCCACGGCCGCCCGGTATTCCATCCCGGTACCCACAATGGGTGCTTCCGTTTCGATTAAGGGTACCGCCTGGCGCTGCATGTTGGCCCCCATGAGGGCCCGGGCCCCGTCATCGTTTTCCAGAAAGGGGATGAGGGCCGTGGCGATACTGACGATCTGCTTGGGGGAAACGTCCATGTAGTCCACCGTCTCCGCGGGGACCATTTTGATCTCTTCGCCCTCCCGCACCGTCACCTTGCTGCGGGCAAAACGGCCCTCTTCCGTGGTGGGCTCGTTGGCCTGGGCGATGCGGTAGACATCCTCTTCATCCGCGGTCAGGTAGCGGATCTCATCGGTCACTACTCCGTTTTCCACCACCCGGTAGGGCGTTTCAATGAAACCGTATTCGTTGATGCGAGCGTAGGTGCAGAGCGCGCCGATCAGGCCGATGTTGGGACCTTCCGGCGTTTCAATGGGGCACATGCGCCCGTAGTGGGAGTGATGCACGTCCCGCACCTCGAAACCGGCCCGATCCCGGGAAAGTCCCCCGGGGCCCAAGGCGCTCAAGCGGCGCTTATGGGTGAGCTCCGAAAGGGGGTTGGTCTGGTCCATGAACTGGGAAAGCTGGCTGGACCCGAAGAATTCTTTTATGGCAGCCACCACAGGCCGGATGTTGATCAGGGCCTGGGGCGTGATCACATCAACGTCCTGAATGGTCATGCGCTCCCGCACAACCCGCTCCATCCTGCTCAGGCCGATCCGGAACTGGTTCTGCAGAAGTTCACCCACACTCTTCAGCCGCCGGTTGCCCAGATGATCGATGTCATCCACCGAACCTATGTCCGCGGCCAAGCCCACCATGTAGTTGATGGTGGCCAAAATGTCGCCGGGGGTGATGGTGGTCACCTCTTCCCCGGGCTGTTCATTGGCAAAGAGGCGCACCTGCCTGCCTTCCCGGGTGGTCACCACAACGGCGTTGATCCCCGCCTGGTGGATCAGTTCCGCCTGGCGGCGGGTGATCTTCTGGCCGCGCTCCACCAGCACTTCGCCGGTTTCCGGATGCACCACGTTGTCCGTGCTCACCCTGCCCACCAGGCGCTCGGTGAGGCGCAGCTTCTTGTTGATCTTGTACCGGCCCACGCTGGCCAGATCGTAACGTTTGGGCTCGTAGAAGAGCGTGGAAAACAGCCCCCGCGCGCTTTCCTCCGTGGGCGGTTCCCCGGGGCGCAGGCGCTTGTAGATCTCGATCAGGGCCTCGGCTTCCGATTGGGTGTTATCCTTTTCCAAAGTGGCCAGAATCTGGGGCGCGTCATTGAAGGCCTGCCTGATAGCGGCATCGTTTCCCAGGCCCACGGCGCGGATGAGGACAGTGGCCGGCAGCTTGCGGGTGCGGTCAATGCGTACCCAGATCACATCGTTGGAGTCCGTCTCAAACTCCAGCCAAGCACCGCGGTTGGGGATAATGTTGGCAGAAAACAGCTTCTTACCGCTGGTATCCAGTGTGAAACTGAAGTAAACGCCGGGCGACCGCACTAATTGGCTGACTACAACGCGTTCGGATCCGTTGATGATGAAGGTACCGTTCTCGGTCATAAGGGGGAAGTCACCCATGAAGACCTCTTGCTCTTTCACTTCGCCCGTCTCTTTGTTTACCAACCTCACACGCACACGAAGGGGAGCGGAGTAAGTTACATCCCGGTTCTTGCACTCTTCCACATCATACTTGGGTTCCCCGAAATCGTAATCCAAGAATTCCAGGACCAGATTGCCTGTGAAATCCTGGATGGGGGACACGTCATCGAACATCTGCCTTAAGCCTTCGTGCAAAAACCATTGGTAGGATTTGTGCTGGATTTCCACCAGATTGGGCATTTCCAGGACTTCTTTGATCTTCCCGAAACTGTAGCGCTCCCGTCCTCCCAGGTGCTTTGCTTCTACCAAGGGCCCTCTCCTCCTTATGATATCCTCTAGAAAACATGACGAAAAGCAAGGGTAATTTCCCTCGCTTTATTATGCGTTTGCCAGAAGAGCCTTCCAAAAATTATTGTTCAAAATAGCAGGATTCCGCATTTCTATGTTGAATAATGACAAAGCAGGAGTAGTTTCCCCTTTGCCGTGGACGTGTGGCACTAGTCCATAGTAACACAGGGGTTTTTTGTTGTCAAGCAATGTATATCTGTGTTTGTCTCTAATTATGCCAAGAAAAGGACTTCCCTCCGGGGGGAAGTCCTTTTTTCCACTGCAGCGTAATTCTTCCAGCTACTTAATCTCCACGGTTGCGCCGGCTTCTTCGAGCTTAGCCTTGATCTCTTCAGCCTGCTCCTTGGAGATGCCTTCCTTAACCGGCTTGGGAGCGTTGTCCACCAGATCCTTGGCTTCCTTGAGGCCCAGGGAGGTGATCTCGCGGACGACCTTGATCACGTTGATCTTCTTGTCGCCAACGCTCTGGAGGATTACGTCAAACTCGGTCTTCTCTTCTGCAGCCTCAGCAGCTGCTGCAGGTGCGGCGGCGGCCACAGCCACAGGAGCGGCGGCGGATACGCCAAACTTCTCTTCCAAAGCCTTTACCAGTTCGCTCAGTTCCAATACGGTCATATTCTCAATAGCTTCCAAAATTTGCTCTTTCGTCATGGCAAAAACCTCCTTAATTCATGCAGCTATGCACTTGCTGCCTCTTTTTGTTTTCTCACTGCCTCTAAGGCATAAACCAGATTGCGAATGTTGCCCTGCAGGACGTTGACCAGGCCCGCAATGGGCGCCTGCATACCCCGGAGGACCATGGACAGAAGCTCTTCTCTACCGGGCAGATCCGCCAGGTTAGCCACTGCTTCCGCTCCAATCACTCTACCTTCCACAATGCCACCCTTGATCTCCAGGGCTTTGCTCTTCTTGGCAAACCCGCTCACCACCTTGGCCGGTGCCACCGGGTCGTCATAGCCAAAGGCAAATGCCGTGGGGCCGGTCAGGTAGGGCTCCAGATCGTTCATGTCCAGTTCCCGGGCTGCCAGGATGGTCAGGGTGTTTTTCAGAACCTTGAACTCAACTCCGGCGTTTCTAGCCTCCCGGCGCAGCTGCGTCATCTCCTCGGCGTTCAGGCCCCGGTAATCGGCCAGAACCGCTCCCTGAGCTTTAGATAGACGCTCCTTTATCTCCCGGACCATTGCCTCCTTTTCAGGTCGTGCCATCGTTTCACCTCCCCGTGCAAAAGAAAAAGGACCTACCGCAGCCGAGCGGAGATCCTGAATAGATCACAAATCCAGATCCAAGCTTATCTCCAACCTCGGTGGGCGCAGCTCCGCTGCTTTAAGGCGTTTATTTCGCCACCAACTGTCTACGGTTAGGATTATTCGGTTGTGCAACATGGTTAGTATAGCATGCCGCGGCAGCGGGGTCAACCCGCTGCGCGGGTTCCTGCGAAAATTATCTGGCGGCAACGGCCTCCTGGGCATTCACCCGTATACCAGGCCCCATGGTGCTGGACAGGTGAACCTTGCGGATGAAGGTACCCTTGGCTGCCGGGGGCCGCGATTTCACCACGGCATCCATGAGGGCCACGAAGTTCTCGTACAGCTGCTCGTCGGTGAAGCTCACCTTGCCGATGGGCACGTGCATGCCCGCTTCCTTGTTCACCCGGAACTCCACCTTACCGGCCTTGGACTCCTGAACCGCCTTGCCCACTTCCAAGGTCACGGTACCGGTCCGGGGGTTAGGCATCAGGCCACGGGGGCCCAGGATTCTACCGAGCCTACCAACAACGCTCATCATGTCTGGAGTGGCGATGGCCACATCAAAGTCAGTCCAGCCGCCCTGGATCTTCTCAGCCAAATCTTCGGCGCCCACAAAATCGGCCCCGGCCTGCCTGGCCTCTTCCGCTTTGTCGGCTTTGGCGAAGACCAAAACCCTCACTTCACGACCTGTTCCGTGCGGCAGAATAACGGTGCCGCGCACCTGCTGATCGGCATGGCGGGGGTCAACGCCCAGCTTAAAAGCAACTTCAACTGTCTCGTCAAACTTGGCGGTCGCACACTTCTTCACTAAGGCAATGGCCTCAGCGGGCGAGTAAAACTTCTGGCGATCAACGAGCTTAGCAATCTCTTGATACCTCTTACCTCGTTTGGCCACAATACTTTCCTCCTTTGTGGTGCTAGCGGATTTAATCCTCCCACGTATATTTACAGCGCTTCCGGTTAGTCTTCCACAACAACGCCCATGCTTCTGGCGGTACCTTCCACCATGCGCATGGCACCTTCGATGTCAGCCGCGTTCAGGTCGGGCATCTTCAGTTCGGCAATCTCCCTGATCTGACTGCGCTTAATGGTGCCCACCTTCTCCCGATTCGGCACACCGGAACCGCGCTCAATATTCATAGCCTTTTTGATCAACACCGATGCCGGCGGAGTCTTGGTCACAAACGTGAAGGAGCGATCCTCAAAGACAGTGATCACAACGGGAATGATCATCCCCGCCTGATTGGCTGTCCGTTCGTTGAACGCCTTGCAAAACTCCATAATGTTGACAGCATGTTGACCTAAAGCCGGTCCTACCGGCGGCGCCGGGTTGGCCTTGCCTGCTGGTACCTGCAGCTTAATTACGGCACTTACCTTCTTTGCCACGGCGCATACACCCCCTTAACATAATGTGGTTATGGCGGACTTGCGTCCTCCCACTCAAAAACCTACAGCTTAGCTACTTGATGGAAATCCAGCTCAACGGGAGTGTCTCTACCAAACATGGAAATGCTTACCCACAATTTCCCCTTGTCTGGATTCACTTCGGTAATGGTACCTGTGAAGTCCCGGAACGGACCTGAGACAACCCTCACAGAATCCCCTTTGTCGAACACGCTCTGTGCCCTGGTCATGCCCATCTGGCGTAAAATCATTTCCACTTCGTGCTTTTCCAGGGGGATGGGTTTGACCCCGCTGCTCACGAAGCCGGTAACACCTGGCGTGTTGCGAACCACATACCACGAATCGTCGCTCATGATCATTTCCACCAGCACATAGCCTGGAAAGACCTTGCGCTTGGAGACCTTTTTCTTACCGTCCTTGTACTCCACCACTTCTTCCATGGGCACGACGATCTGGAAGATCTTGTCTTCCATCTCCATCGATTGGATCCTCTTCTCAAGGTCGGTCTTTACCTTATTCTCATAGCCCGAGTATGTGTGCACAACATACCAGTTTTTTTCTGTATTTGCCTTCTCACTCATGGCGTACCGACCAAAGCACTGGTCTTACCCTCCTAATCGACTCAATAGGTTCAAGGCCGCAGTCACGATCACGTCAACAACACCTGTGAAGACCGCAACGATGACTACTGTGACCAGCACTACGATGGTGTAAGTGATCAGCTCTTTGCGGTTGGGCCAGGACACCTTGCGCATCTCGGAACGAACTTCCCGCAGGAACTTCGTGATCTTATTCCAAAGGGCGGGTTTGCTCTGGACTGTTGCCACCTTCTTCACTTCCTTCTGCACCCTATCGGGTTTCTTTGTGAACGGTATGGGTCCTGCAGAACTTGCAGAACTTCTTCAGCTCAATGCGATCCGGATCGCTTTTCTTGTTCTTGGTGCTGCGATAGTTCCGGTTCTTGCACTGAGTGCATTCCAATGTGATACCGACGCGCACAGCCGCCACCTCCAGACAGTCGAAATACCTCTAGAATTTAACACATTTCAGATCGGGTGTCAATACCTCTCCAGGCTGCGCTTTTGCCCTGTACTACTGCATTTTCAAGAGAAAAGGGGGAAAAATCCCCCTGAAACGGCAAGATGTGGTGCAAAAAGAGGACTGGACGAGTTGGGCACCTACTCGAGAATCTTGGTGACAACACCGGCGCCAACGGTGCGGCCGCCCTCGCGGATAGCAAAGCGCAGGCCTTCTTCCATGGCGATGGGTGTAATCAGTTCGCCGATCAGCCTGGTGTTGTCGCCGGGCATGATCATCTCGGTGCCCTCGGGCAGGCGGATAACACCCGTTACGTCCGTGGTCCTAAAGTAGAACTGGGGACGGTACCCTTCAAAGAAAGGAGTGTGGCGGCCGCCCTCTTCCTTGGACAGGACGTAAACCTCAGCCTCGAACTTGGTGTGGGGAGTGATGGAACCGGGCTTAGCCAATACCTGGCCCCGCTCGATGGAGTCCCGGTCAATACCCCGCAAGAGAACACCGATGTTGTCGCCGGCCTGGGCCTGATCCAAAAGCTTGCGGAACATCTCTACGCCGGTGGCCACAGTCTTGCGGCTCTCTTCGGTCAGACCAACGATCTGAACCTCGTCGCCCACCTTGATGGTACCGCGCTCTACACGGCCAGTGGCCACAGTGCCGCGGCCGGTAATGGTGAATACGTCCTCAACAGGCATCAAGAAAGGCTTGTCGACATCACGCTCAGGCGTGGGGATGTATTCGTCCACTGCATCCAGCAAAGCGGAGAGCTTCTCGCACCAGGGGCCGGGTTCGCCAGCCTGCAGCTCTTCCATGGCCTTGAGGGCGCTGCCGGACACCACAGGAATGTCGTCGCCGGGGAAGTCGTACTCGCTCAGCAGTTCCCTAACTTCCATCTCCACCAGCTCCAGCAGCTCTTCGTCGTCCACCATGTCGGCTTTGTTCAGCCAAACCACAATGGCGGGTACGCCAACTTGGCGGGCCAGCAGGATGTGCTCACGGGTTTGGGGCATGGGGCCATCGGCAGCGGAAACAACCAAAATGGCTCCGTCCATCTGAGCTGCCCCGGTGATCATGTTCTTCACGTAGTCGGCGTGGCCAGGGCAGTCAACGTGGGCATAGTGGCGCTTTTCAGTTTCATATTCCACGTGGGACGTGTTAATGGTGATGCCCCGTTCCCTCTCTTCGGGAGCGTTGTCGATTTCCTCGAACTTCTTCACCTGTCCCAAACCCTTACGGGCCAACAGCATGGTGATGGCAGCCGTGGTGGTGGTCTTGCCGTGGTCAACGTGGCCGATGGTGCCTACGTTGACGTGGGGTTTGGTTCTCTCAAACTTTTGCTTAGCCATTTTGTCTTTTCCACTCCTCCCGGAAAACATTGCTAATTTAGGATTACGGTTACATTCGCCAAGCCCCCAAAAAGTCCTCCTAGTGTGCTAGGAAAAGGACAAGGCCCCAGCAAACGACTAACCATGATCCAATCAGAACCGCCAAGATCTGTCCGTCAGTGAGCTCCCGGCCCTTGAACCTCAGGCTTAGTGTTACCAGATACAAGGAAACCAACACGCCCGCTGGCCAGACCAGCCACAGGGGGACCAGCCAGAGGAGAGTATATGTAATTGCCAGAGCGATCATGAACGCCCGCACACTAGAGCCCTCCCATCCCAGCCTTCCAGAGGCATCTCTAGAGTCATAGTATGGGAGTTCTCTATCCTGGCAACAAAAAACCACCAGAATCTCTCTGACGGTTGGAAAATCTGGTTGCGGGGGCCGGATTTGAACCGACAACCTTCGGGTTATGAGCCCGACGAGCTACCAGACTGCTCCACCCCGCGTCGTTATTTATGAGGAATGGTGGAGGGAGCAGGATTCGAACCTGCGAAGGCACTGCCAGCAGATTTACAGTCTGCCCCCTTTGGCCAGCTTGGGTATCCCTCCACGTTGATGAATGGAGCCGGAGGTGGAACTCGAATCCACAACCTCTCGATTACAAGTCGAGTGCTCTGCCAATTGAGCTACACCGGCTTAACCACTTAGAAGTATAGCAACCTATTCAGGTTCTGTCAACAGCAATCTCGCCATTAAGCAGGTGGGTATCTCAGTGAATACTTTCCCGTTTTTCCAGGTAGCGCTCCAGCTTGCGCTTGACCCGCTGCAGGGCGTTATCGATGGACTTCACATGGCGTCCCAGCTCATCAGCTATTTCCTGATAGCTCTTGCCCTCTAGGTAGAACATGAGGACCTGCCATTCCAGTTCGCTTAAGAACTCCACCATCTTGGTTTCGATATCGGAGAACTCTTCCCGGCTGATGACCAGCTCCTCGGGATCGGTTACCTTGGAGCCAGAAATCACATCCAAAAGGGTGCGGTCAGATTCTTCGTCGTAGATGGGTTTGTTCAGGGAAACGTAGGAGTTCAGGGGAATGTGTTTCTGGCGGGTTGCTGTTTTGATGGCAGTGATGATCTGGCGGGTGATGCACAGCTCCGCGAAGGCACGGAAGGAAGCCAGTTTATCTGGACGGAAGTCTCGGATGGCTTTGTACAGCCCGATCATGCCCTCTTGGATGATGTCTTCCCTGTCTGCTCCGATCAAGAAGTAGGAACGTGCTTTAGCTCTGACAAAGTTCTTGTACTTGTTGATCAGGTGTTCCAGGGCCTCATCGTCGGTGTCCCGAGCCAGCTGAACGATTTCCTCATCGCTCAAGCTCTCGTACATGTGACAGCACCTCTTGTGGGCATTAACACTCACCATCCATCGCCTCCACCCCTCGTGTCCGAGACACGGTTGTCCAAACGGCACAGGTTTATTATACACCAAGGCCTAGCGGGGGTCAAGGTTGGCGGAGGCTCCGCTGCCGCACCACCTCCAGCATGAGCAGGGAGGCTGCCACCGAGGCATTGAGGGAGTTGACCTGCCCCCGCATGGGGATGGAGGAGAGGAAGTCACATTTTTCCCGCACCAGGCGGCTCAGGCCAAAGCCTTCGCTCCCCACCACCAGGGCAATGGGGCCGGTGAGATCCTGCTCAAAGCAGGGCTCGCCGGCGGCATCCGCGCCGAATACCCAGTAGCCCTCCTGCTTGAGGGTATCAATGGTGGCGGCCAGATTGGTCACCCGGCAGATGGGGAGATGATTGGCGGCCCCAGCCGAAGCCTTCATCACAGCTTCCGTCACCAAGGCGCCCCGGCGTTTGGGGATCACCACCCCATGGGCGCCCAAGGCTTCCGCGCTGCGGATGATGGCCCCCAGATTGTGGGGATCCTGCACCCCGTCCAGGAGCACCAAAAAGGGCGGCCAAGGGTCTCCGCTGGGGCGGGCCACAAGGTCAGCAAGCTCCCAGTAGCGCACTTCCGCAAGCTGGGCGATGACGCCCTGGTGATTGATGGAAGGGCTCAGCCGGTCCAGCACGCTGCGGTCCACTTCCTGGATCACAACCCCGCGCTGCTTGGCCAAGGACACGATCTGCTGCAGCGCACCCTGCCTAGGACCCTTGGCCACCAGCAGCTTGTTAATCTCCTGCCCTGAGCGCAGTGCCTCCAATACGGGCTGGCGCCCGGCCACATCAACCACCGCGCTTTAATACCTCCCTCTCGAACTCCCCGAAGCAGATGGGGGCTGCTTCCTTAACCAGTTCCAAAATGGCATTGGCATACATCCTGATTTCGTACTGGGCATCCTTGGCCGTGCGCAGCATGAGGAAGTTCATCAAGGAACTGCCGTTCACGGTCCAGTAGAAGTTGGTATAGATCCCCACAGGCAGTACGCTGCGGGCCTGCTCCTTGGGGAGCTTATAGCTGTTCACCAGCTCATAGTAGAAATCAAAAGCCCCTTCATTCTGCCTAATCCAGGCCTCCAAGAGCTCCCCCTCCAGTCCCTCGGGCACGTAGTACTCCCGCAGGGCTACGCAGTAGCGCAGCGATTCTTCGTTGTACGAGCCAATGCGGTGCCTGAACCACTGCCTGGCCACGAACAAAGGCGCCTTCACATCAAAGGTGAAGACCATGGCCTCAAAGGGGGTTTTATGCCCCTTGCGGATGAGATGCCTGATCAGCTGGCGGTCGGCATCCTCCGATTTGGACTCGCTGCGCCAGCAGCGCCGGGCATTGCGGATCACCGCAGCATCGCCGCCCATGTGTTCCACCAAACGGACAAATCCCTTGTTCAAAACCTGCATAGCCATCCTCCTTGTCTTACGCCTCCACGGTGGGGGTGACCCTGCTCAAAAGCTCCCGCAGCCGGTCCTCCTGCCCGCTCAAATACAGGTAGCCCAAAAGCGCTTCCATACCTGTACTCAAGCGGTACTCCACCGCACCGCTCTTGCGGGGTACCCCCCCTTTAGCATTTCTGCCCCGGCGCACCACTTCCCTTTCCTCGTCGGTCAATTCCGGCTCCCAGGCATGGATAATCTCCGCCTGCTTGGCAGCCTGCACGTACTTCACCGCGCTGCGGTGCAGATCGTGCACTTTGGCCGGGTAGGCCACCAGTTTCGTGCGGATATAGAGCTCAAAGACGGCATCGCCCACATAGGCCAGGGTTAAAGGCGACAGTTCCTGTAAGTTCAAATCCCCTTGCACAAACACCGCTCACACCTTCCATCTGGGCCCCTGGGGCGTGTCTTCCACTACCACACCCAGCTCGGCCAGCTGATCGCGGATGCGGTCGGCCAGGGCGAAGTTCCTCTCCCTCCGCAGCTCTTCCCGGATGGCCAGGATCAGCTCCATCAACCCGTCGGTTAGGCCTTCCTGGCGCTGCTGCCCCAGCTCCAGCACACCCAGGATCTCCCCGGCCCAGAGCTGGAGTATATCCCAGCCCTTCTGCAGCACCTGGCGGTGGAATCCCCCTTTGTGCTTGTAGCTGTTGATCTCCCGCACCACATCAAAGAGGACACCCAGGGCCATGGCGGTGTTGAAATCATCGCTGAGTGCATCCACAACCTCATCGGCATAGCGCTCCAGGTTATCTAGGGTCTCTTGATCAAAGGCTGTCAGCTCACCCTCCTGGGCCTCGGCCAGATCTTCCCGCAGCTTGCGGGCGGCCTCATTCAGGCGTGACCAACCCCGCTTCATCTCCTCCAGCTTTCCTTCGTAGTATTCCAAACTGGAACGGTAGTGGGTGGAGAGGAGGTAAAAGCGCAGCAGCGCTGGGGGGTACTCTTCCAAAAGGCGCTTCAGGGAGACGATGTTCCCCAGGGATTTGGACATTTTGGTATCCTTGAGGGTGATCATCCCGCTGTGCACCCAGTAGCGGGCCAGGGGCCTGCCGGTTGCCGCCTCCGACTGGGCGATCTCATTCTCATGGTGGGGAAAGATGAGATCATTTCCGCCGCCGTGGAAGTCAAATTCTTCACCCAGGTATTTCAAACTCATGGCTGAGCATTCAATATGCCAGCCGGGCCGGCCTCTGCCCCAGGGGCTGTCCCAGGCGGGTTCGCCCGGTTTGGCCGCCTTCCAGAGGGCGAAATCGGCGGCATCCCGCTTTTTGGGGTCCACCTCAAAGCGGGTCCCTTCCCGCAGCTCCTCCAGCTTCTGCTTGCTGAGCTTACCGTACTCGGCAAAGGACGCGACGCTGAAAAACACATCTCCCTCCACTGCATAGGCGTGACCCTTGTCCACAAGTCCCTGGATGAGCTTGATGATCTCTTCGATGTGCTCGCTCACTTTGGGATAATAGTCCGCCCGCTGGACGCCCAGCGCATCCATGCTGGCCAGGTATTCCTTAATATAGCGTTTGGAGATCTCCAGGGCCGGCACCCCTTCTTCCAGGGACCTTTGGATGATCTTATCGTCTACGTCGGTGAAGTTCTGGACATGCAGGGTCTCATAACCCAGATGGCGCAGGAAACGGATGATTACATCCCACACCACGCTGGGCCGGGCATGCCCCAAGTGGGTATCGGCATAGGGGGTAACACCGCAGACATACACGCTTACCTTCCCCGGCTCCCTGGGCACAAAGACTTCCTTTTCTTGAGTTAAGGTGTTGTACACTCTGATCTCCCGCTTCACGCGCCTTCCCTCCCAGATCATGCATCTATCCTCCTGAACAACAAAGCCCTCTTCTCTCACAGAGACGAGGGCCGCGGTTCCACTCTGCTTCCAACATGCGGCGCCCCGCGCCGGCATGTCAGCACTCTCGGCACACTAACGGGTGCCAGCCGTCCAAGCCTACTCTCGCGGGCGATTTCGGTTGGCGGATCAGGGGTGCACTTCGTTAAGCTGACCGCAGGATGCTTCCACCAAACGCATCCCTCTCTGGGCGGCGCACTTAACTACTCTCCCCATCGTGTCCTTTTCCTGATAATACCCATATTATACGCAACGCTTACCCCCAAGTCAACCGCGCCGGCGGCGCAACGAAACAACCGCCTGAACAGCGATCCCCTCTCCCCGGCCGGTGAAACCTAAACCCTCACTGGTGGAGGCCTTGATATTGACCTGCCTCTCCGCGGTCCCCAGCGCCTGGGCCAGCTTACCCCGGATAGCCGCTTTCCAGGGGGTGAGTTTGGGGCGCTGGGCCACGATCACCGCATCCACATTGCCCACGGTTAGGCTCCGCTCCCGCACCAGCCCCATCACCCTCTCCAAAAGCAGCAGGCTGGAAATACCGGCATAGCTGGGGTCCGTGTCGGGGAAATGCTCGCCGATATCGCCCTCCCCCATGGCCCCTAAAAGGGCATCCATCACCGCATGGGTGAGGACATCGGCATCGGAATGACCCAAAAGGCCCAGCTCAAAGGGGATCTCCACACCCCCCAGCACCAGGGGCCTGCCGGGAACCAAGCGGTGCACATCAAAACCAAAACCAACCAGGGAGTCTTCCGGCGGGGGCAGATCTTCGGGGGTGGTCACTTTGATGTTGGCGTATTCACCCGGGACAATATGCACAGGCTCCCCCAGCGCCTCCACCAAAGCGCAGTCGTCAGTGGCCTGAAGGCCCTTTTGCCTTGCCTGCTCGTGGGCCCGGAGGATCAGCTGATAGCTGAAAAGCTGCGGCGTCTGCACCGCCCACAGCTCTGCACGGGGCGGCGTGTCCACAACCCGCCCCTCCCGCACCCGCTTAATGGTGTCTTTTACCGGTACGGCCAGACCCACCGCCAGATGCCTGCGCACGGCGGCAAGGCCCCGGCGGACCAGCTCCGCAGTGATAAAGGGCCGCGCCCCGTCGTGGATGATCACCCAGTCGGTATCCCCAGGCAGGGCCTTAAGCCCCAGGAACACGCTTTCCTGCCGGGTCTCGCCTCCGGTTACCACCTGCACGGGCCGGCGCGCGACGATCCCCGCAGCTAAGCTCCGCACTGCCTCCAGATCTTCTGATCTGGTCACCACCACGATCTCTGACACTTCGTCCATGGCGGCAAAGCATTCTATGCTGTGCTGCAGCATGGGCTTTCCGTCCAGGGGCAGCAGCACCTTATTCTCCCCGGCGCCCATACGCCTGCCCGAACCTGCCGCCGCGATCACCACTGCCACCTTGGTGCCGATCCCGCTGCTTCCTGCTTCCCGCATGTTGCCTCCTGCCTCCTGCCTCCTACCTCTTGAACCAAAAAAGGCCTGATGTCCAGCACCAGGCCTCCTTGGACGACAAAAGCTATAATGCCCGTTCCATAGACTTGGGTTTGGCGAAAATCATGCGGCCTGCCGCAGTCTGCAGAACGCTGGTGACCAACACGGCAACCGTCTGGCCGATGTAGCGGCGTCCGCCGTCCACCACAATCATAGTGCCATCATCCAGGTAGCCAACTCCCTGACCCTGCTCCTTGCCATCCTTAATCACATGTACCTTCAGCTCTTCACCGGGCAGCACCACGGGCTTGACGGAATTGGCCAGCTCGTTGATGTTTAGTACAGGGACACCGTGTAGTTCACACACCTTGTTGAGGTTGAAATCATTGGTGACCACCTTGCCGCCCAGGTCCTTCGCCAGCTTCACCAGCTTGGTGTCCACCTCGCTCAGTTCCCCGTAAGTATCTTCGACGATACGCACTGAACAGTAAGGTTCTTTTTGAATCCGGTTGAGGATGTCCAAGCCCCGCCGTCCGCGGTTGCGCTTGAGCACATCGGAGGAATCGGCAATGTGCTGCAGTTCCTCCAGGACGAAGGAGGGAACAATCAGATCTCCTTCCAGAAAACCAGATTTGGTGATGTCGGCAATCCTGCCGTCGATGATTACGCTGGTATCAAGTATTTTCGGGCTGGCCTCCGAGCTCCCCACCAGACCACGCAGACCCCTCTCTGACCGGGAAAACACACCGTGCAGCTCGTCTGTCTTCCTGAAACCCACCACTAGGCCCATATAGCCCAGGAGGATGCCCAGCACAATAGAAACATAATCTCCCAACACCGGGATGCGCAGCAGGGGGATGGAAATAACCAGTGCAATAATCCAACCGCTGACAAGACCGATGATCCCGCCCATCAGTTGATGGGTTGGGGTTTTCAGTACAAACTGCGTTGCCGCCTTGGTCCCGATCATCAGCCCCCTTACCACTGGTGGACCAATGAGCAATCCGATTAACACGCCAGAGAACACTAACAGACCCACTAGGTAACCGCTTTCAACAACTCCGTTTAAGACTCCCGCATCAAGCAACACCAAGGACCCCGAATAACCTAAGAGCGCACCTATAAATGCAAAAACGACCCTAGCAACCAGGACCAAACTTCGCTTCACCTCCCGCTTCGCCAAAGTGCTCGCGATAGCTTGCTCGTTCAAGGCATATTATTTCCTCTTTCCTGGCGAGTATTCTCTTTTGCCCCAAAATGTCCCGCCTCACCCCTTACTGCTGGAAAATCTCCTGGATAGCTTCCTCCACCTCCTCCCTGGTGGAATTCTGGGCGATAACTAATTCGCTGACCAGGATCTGCCTGGCCGTATCCAGCATCTTTCGCTCTCCGGTGGACAAACCCTTCTCGATATCCCTGATTGTGAGGTTGCGCACAACCTCTGCCACCTCGTAGATATCTCCACTTTTTATCTTCTCCATGTTGGCGCGGTAGCGGCGGTTCCAGTTAGAAGACATGGCCGTTTCTTCGCCCTGCAGCACCTGATAGACGCGCTCCACTTCCTCGGGGCCGATTACCTGGCGAAGGCCCAAATCATCCACGGCGTTCATGGGAATCATTACCTTCATATCGCCGATGGGAAGCTGCATGATATAGTATTTCTGCCTTTCGCCGAGCACTTCCCGCTCCTCGATGGCCACAATCACGCCCGCACCATGCATGGGGTACACAACGTGATCTCCCACGTTATACAAAGCAACACCTCCTTCGAAAAGCACTGGCTTCTTACAATAAATTTACCACTCTGGGCGAACAAAGTCAAACGAGGACGGAATTCGTGCGGTATTCGCAGACCCTGGCCCAACTTGACAATCGATTTTCACAAGACTTATAATTGAACCAGAATTGACCCCAGAAGGTGGCGAGAGGACGTGACCGAAGTGACGAAGCCGTTAAGCACTTGTCATCACTTTCAGAAAAACGTAGAAGAGAATCTGGTCCGGCACTTCAGCATTCTGGATATTGTCAGTAAGTTCCAGGAAACAAATGCGCGGGTAAACAGAGCGCTCTTTCGGGCGGTAACCGATTGCGGGTGCATCAAGATCGATGCCTCGAAGCAAGTGCTCCCCGATGACTGTTCCTTTGAGGACATCAGGAACCACATCCGGTCGCACTTGGAGGGGCAGCTCTGCGAAAACTGCAGAGAGGTGCTGGAAGCCGAAGTCGGTCAAAACCTGTTCTACCTCGCCGGCATGTGCAACGCCCTGAAACTGGATCTGGAAGAGATTATCAGCAAAGAAAACCAGCGCGTGGCCACCTTGGGAATCTTCCATCTCCGCTAAGGCTAGATATGACTGTCCACTAAGACCTGTTCACGCAGCCGCCGCAAGCCATCTCTGATGGCTTTTGCCCTAACTTCGCCAATTCCCTCCACATCATCCAGCTCTTCAATGGTGGCATCCATAATGGCAGAGAGACTGCCAAAGGCATCTACAAGATTCTCGATGACCGGCATGGGCAGCCTGGGTATCTTCGCGAGGATGCGGTAGCCCCGGGCAGCAGCCGGCTGTTCCAGGCTGCTGATGCTGCTGTACCCCAAAGCTTTAGAAAGCATGCCCACATTGAGAAAGTCGTCTGAATCCCACTCTTCCATCTGGCTCCAAGCCTCCGCAAGGTTTTCCCCCACGTAGTAATCTTTGAACACCAACAGACCCTGATCCTTGATGTCCGCGAGGAGCTCTTCCAGCTGCATTTTGACCAAGCGGCCTTCGGAACCCAGCTGGACTACATACCTTTCTATTTCTTTGGCAATCCTGTTCACCATCTGGCTGCGTTGGAGCACAGTGGTCACATCCGATAGGGTAACCAGATCCTCGAATTCTAAAGCGCTGAGATTGGTCAAGGACTGCTGAAACACGCTCCGGTATTTTTCCAAAGTGGACAGGGCCTGGTTGGCCTTGGAAAGAATCACGCTCACTTCCCGCACCACGTGTTTCCAGTTATCCTTGTAAATGGTAATCACGTTGCGGCGCTGGGAAATGGAAATGACCATCTGGCCCGTCTGTTTGGCCACCCGCTCCGCGGTCTTGTGGCGCGTGCCCGTCTCTTGGGTGGGGATCATGGGGTCGGGGGTCAGGTGCGTATTGGCATAGAGAATGCGCTTAGCGTCGCTGGAAAGGACGATGGCGCCGTCCATTTTGGCCAGCTCATACAGGGCTGCAGGATGCATTTCCGCATCGATCTGAAACCCCCCGTTGACCAAGGCCATGACCTCAGGGGTATCGCCGATGACGATCAGGGCACCGGTTTTGGCTTTGAGGATGCTTTCCAGCCCTTCGTAGAGCTGGGTACCTGGCGCTATCATCTGCAGATATTTGTAAATGGCTTCCTCGTCGCGCATGGACTCACCTTCTCTTTTCCAGAGCGATTTCTAGAGCTTCCTGAATGGTCCCGACACCGTGAACCCGCAGAGGTTCATTTCCCTGCACATTGTTCTTGGGAATGATGCACCGTTCGAAACCCAAGCGGTGCAGCTCCTTAAGGCGCTGTTCCATTCCCCTTACTGCCCTGATTTCCCCCGCCAGCCCAACCTCCCCCAGCACCGCGCAGAGGGGATGGACACTTACGTTGGCTATGCTGCTGGCCACCGCCACCGCCATGCCCAGATCTAAGGCGGGTTCCTGCAGCTTCAGCCCGCCGGCAGCATTGAGAAACACATCTTGCGTCTGCAGGGGATAACCCTGCCTTTTTTCTAGAACAGCCAGCACCATGGAAAACCTTTGGTAATCGACTCCCGTGGTCTGTCTGCGGGGGTTGCCTCCGTAGGGGGTGGGGGTAACCAGAGCCTGCACTTCCACCAAAAGCGGGCGCGTACCTTCCATGTAGGGGACCACCACGGAACCTGGACTTTCCACGGGCCGCTGGGAGAGGAGGAATTCGGAGGGATTGGCCACAGGGATCAAACCCTGCCCGCTCATTACAAAGATGCCCACTTCGTTGGTGGAGCCAAACCTGTTCTTCACAGACCTGATGATGCGGAAAGATGTATGTACATCGCCTTCGAAATACAAGACGAAGTCCACCGCGTGCTCCAGTACCTTCGGCCCCGCCAGGTTGCCGCCTTTGGTCATATGACCCACAAGGAGAATGGCGGTATCGCCGCCCTTGGCCAGCTGCAGAAAGCGGCCGGCAGCTTCCCGCACCTGGGCCACGCTGCCCGGTGGCGAAGCTATCTCCTGCACGTACATGGTCTGGATGGAATCCACGATGACCAACAGCGGCTTTTCCTCTTCAATGATGCCGCTGATGATTTCGGTATCGGCCTCGCTTACGGCAACAAGCCTTTCTTCCACCGCCCCCAAGCGGACTGCCCGCAGCTTGAGCTGGGCCAGGGACTCTTCCCCCGTGACGTAGAGCACCTTGCCGCCCCGCCGGGCGACGCTGCTGGCCACCTGCAGGAGCAGTGTGGACTTGCCGATACCGGGATCCCCGCCAATCAAGCCGAGGCAGCCGGGAACCAGCCCGCCCCCTAAAACCCGGTCCAGCTCCTCCAGACCCGTACTGAAACGGGTATGGCCGCTGTCCTCGATCGCGGTCAAAGGCACGGGCTTGCTGGGCCGCACCCAGCGCTGCGCCTGCTTAGGAGCGGGCGCCACTGTTTCTTCCACAAAGGTATTCCACTCTGAACAAACAGGGCACCTCCCCATCCAGCGGGGGCTTTCGGCGCCGCACGACTGACAGACGAAGACGGTAGTTTTTCTAGCCACGAACTGCCCTTCCTAAGATCCCAAATTTTTACTTCTTTTTTCTATTATACCATCAGAAAAGGGAGTGCACAACCGCCTGTCGGCAGCGCGCCCTCCCTTTCTAGCGGTTCAAATGCTGCGGAGGAGGCTCTAGTAGAACACAAATTCCCCTTCCCGGGCATCCACCGTGATGGTGCCCCCCTGTCCGAAGGTTCCCTTGAGGATCTCCTCCGCCAGCGGGTTTTCGATATACCTCTGGATAGCCCGCCGCAGCGGTCTGGCCCCGAAATCGGGGTCGAATCCCCTGTTGGCTAGAAGCTCCTTGGCCTGCTCCGTGATCACCAGCTGGATATCCATGTCCGCGAGCTGCTTGCGGAGTTCCTTGAGCATGATATCGGCGATCTGGCTGATGTGCACCTTGTTCAGGGCGTGGAAGACCACGATCTCATCGATGCGGTTCAGAAACTCCGGACGGAAGGTGCGCTTGAGCTGTTCTGTAACCTTGTCCTTCATGGCCAGGTAGTCGCTGCGTTCATCCTCCACCACCCTAAAGCCGATGCCGGACTCCCGGCGGATCTGTTCAGCGCCCACATTGGAGGTCATGACAATGACGGTGTTGCGGAAGTCCACCACCCGGCCCTTGGCATCGGTGAGCCGCCCATCTTCCAGCACCTGCAGGAGGATGTTGAAGACCTCAGGATGGGCCTTTTCGATTTCGTCGAACAGCACGATGGAGTACGGCTTTCTGCGCACCTGCTCCGTGAGCTGGCCGCCTTCATCATAGCCCACATAACCGGGGGGCGAACCGATCAGGCGGGATACAGCATGGCGTTCCATGTACTCCGACATGTCCAGGCGGACCACGGCATCTTCATCGCCGAAGAGGGCTTCCGCCAGCGCCCGGGCGAGCTCCGTCTTACCCACACCGGTGGGGCCCAGGAAGATGAAGGAGCCGATGGGCCGCTTGGGATCCTTCAGCCCCGCATGGGCCCGGCGCATGGCCTGGGAGATCACACTGATGGCCTCATCCTGGCCCACCACCCGCTCATGGAGGATTTCCTCCAGATTGAGCAGGCGCACGGCGTCTTCCTCGGCGATATCCGTTACCGGTATCCCTGTCCAGTGGGCCACCACCTCGGCGATATCTTCCGGGGTGACCACCGCCTCTTTGCGGCCCTGGTCTTTGCGCCACTCCTGCCGCTTCGCCTCCAGTTCCGCTTGGAGCTTCTGCTCCAGATCCCTGAGGCTTGCGGCCTGCTCAAACTGCTCGTTTTTGATGGCCGCCTCTTTTTCCACGATGGTCTCTTCGATCTTGGCTTCCAGTTCCTTCAGTTCCGCTGGGGGAGTGAGACCCCGCAGGCGCACCCTGGAACCGGCTTCATCCATCAAGTCAATGGCCTTGTCCGGCAGAAAGCGGTCGCTGATATAGCGGTCGGCGAGCCTGGCGGCGGCCACAATGGATTCATCCTTAATTTTCACCCGGTGATGGGCTTCGTAGCGGTCCCGCAGGCCCTTGAGGATCTCAATGGTTTCCTCCACAGTGGGTTCATCCACCATCACAGGCTGGAAGCGCCGCTCCAGGGCCGCATCCCGCTCCACATACTTCTGATACTCATCCAGGGTGGTGGCGCCGATGGCCTGCAGTTCACCCCGGGCCAGAGCCGGTTTGAGGATGTTGGCAGCATCGATGGCACCTTCCGCCGCGCCAGCCCCGATGATGGTGTGCATCTCGTCGATAAACAGGATCACATCGCCCGCGGAGCGGATTTCCTCAATCACCTTCTTCAGGCGCTCTTCGAACTCGCCCCTGAACTTGGAACCAGCCACCAGGCTGCCCAGATCCAGGGAAACAACCCGCTTGTTGCTGAGGGTTTCCGGCACATCGTTGTTCACGATCTTCAGGGCCAGCCCTTCGGCGATGGCGGTCTTGCCCACCCCGGGCTCCCCGATGAGTACGGGGTTGTTTTTCGTCCTTCTGCTCAGGATCTGGATCACCCGCTGGATCTCCTTCTCCCTGCCGATGACCGGGTCCAGTTTTCCTTCCCTGGCCATGGCGGTAAGATCGCGCCCGTACTGATCCAGGGTGGGGGTCTTGCCCGTCCGGCCCTTTTGGACCTTGGCCTGCCCGCCGCCCCCCAATTGACTGGTGACCTGGGCCCGCACCTTATCCAGGTCGGCACCGAGGTTGTGGAGCACTTGGGCCGCCACACCCTCCCCTTCCCGGATCAGGCCCAAGAGGAGGTGCTCTGTGCCGATATAGGTGTGGCCCAGCCGCCGGGCCTCATCGAAGGCCAGCTCCAGCACGCGCTTGGAGCGGGGTGTAAAGCCAATGGGCCCTTCTGTGGGCCTTTCTCCCCGGCCGATGATGCGCTCCACTTCGCCCCGCACCTGATCGATGCTGATGCCCAAAGACAGGAGGGTCCGGGCGGCCACATCCTCCCCTTCGGCCAGTAAACCTAAAAGAATGTGCTCGGTTCCCACCACACTGTGCCCCAGGCGGCGCGCTTCCTCTTGGGACAGCACCATGACGCGCTGAGCGCGTTCGGTAAATCTTCCAAACATATTGTCACCTACTCTCCTGAGTTTTGGTCATGTGCTTTTCCAGGGTATCCCTGACGAGACTAGCCCGGAGGCGATCCCGTTCCTGAGCCGGCAGGGGCTGGCCCATGATGCTCTGGAGGTGGGCAGCTCGGATCTGCACCATCAGCTGCTTGACCAGTTCCGGATCGCCGTGGGGAATAATACCCAGATCAATGCCTAGTTTCAAATCGGAAAGCAGCTCCATGGCTTCTTGGCTGCTGAGGATGCGGGCGTTCTGCAAAACCCCGTAGGAGCGGTACAGCCAGTCCTCGGTGGTGAGGCGCCGCTCCTTTTCCAGGAGATACTCCCGGGCCTGCCTCTCGCTGTGCAGGATCTGCGAGGTGAAGCGGGCCAAGTGCTCGATGGTCTCTTCTTCGCTCTGGCCCAGGGTGATCTGGTTGGACAGCTGGTAGACATTGCCGTACACATCGCTGCCCTCACCGTACAAGCCCCGCACGGTTAAGCCGAACTTAGAGACGGCACCCAAGACCTCCTGCACCTTCCTGACCCTGCGCAGGGCCGGTAGGTGGAACATGACCGATGCCCGCAGGGCCGTCCCCACATTGGTGGGGCAGGAGGTCAGGTAGCCGGTCTTGAGGTCAAAGGCGAAATCAAGGTGTTCCTCTAAGAGATCATCAACCCGTGTCGCCCGCTGCCAGGCCTCTTCCAGCTGCAGGCCGGGCTTGAGCACCTGGATGCGGAAATGATCCTCTTCGTTGACCATGATGCTGATGTTGTGCCGGTCGTTGAGGATCACCGCCTTGTGTGCGGGACTCTGCATGTGGCTGGGGCTGATCAGGTGTTCTTCCACCAAAAGCTCCCGCTCCAGGGCGTCCATGGTGGCCATTTCCCTGAAGGTAAAGGACCCGGCGGGGCTGAGTTTAGGGGTAACCCCCGCGGCCTGGCTCAGCACTTCCCGCAGCTGCTCCCGGTTGGCCGCTTCGGGGAAGGGAATTCCCCTCAGATTTCTAGCCAGCCGGCAGCGGGTACCCAGGACGATATCCCCTTCAGGGCCCCGCTCCTTCATCCAGGAAGCAAGTTCTCTCATCGGGCCTCACCTCCCGCCAATTCCTTCTCCAAAAGCCGCAGCTCGTCCCGGAGCCTTGCGGCCTCTTCATATTTCTCCAGGCGCACGCATTCGTCCAGCCGTTTGCGCAGCTCCTCCATCTGCCGGGTGGCATGCACCCGGGGAAAGGCCCTGGCGGGGACTTTGCCGGTGTGGCTGCCGGACCCGTGGAGCCTGCGCAGTACAGGGCTCAATTCCTCCCGGAAAACCTCGTAGCAGCTGCTGCAGCCGAGTCGCCCCGTCTGCTGGATATCCCCCAGGGTCCGCCCGCAGGTGGGGCACTTCTTCGCCGCCACTGCGGGGGCCGTCTTCTGCCCCAGGGAAAGGGACTGGAACAAGCTGGAGAGCAGCTGCTGCAGATCGAAACCCGGGGAAAAGCTGGTATACCCTTGGGCACAGTCTCGGCAGAGGTGGAGCTCGGTCTTTTTGTTGTTCTCGATCTGCACAAACTTCACTGTGGCTTCATTCTGCCCGCATTTGTCGCACAGCATAATTACCACCCCTAAGACTCGGATTCAATAATGTAAAACAGCAGGGCACGCACGAGACTGGCCCTGAGGACATCTTTGCCTTGACTGATGCTGCTGCTCTCCTGCTGCACAATACCCCGGATCAGCCGGCACTGGTGGGGAGAAAGGAGGCCCAAATCCCGCAGGTGCGCCAAGATGCTTTCCATGCGCTGCTCGGAAAGCTGAGAGCCAATGCCCTTGAGCAGGTTCACCGCATGGGTTAGATCGTCTTCCACCTGGACGTGGGCTATACGGATGTAGCCGCCGCCTCCCCGCCGGCTCTCTACGATATAGCCCCGCTCCAGGGTAAAGCGGGTGGCCAGCACATAGTTGATCTGCGAGGGGACGCAGGAAAAGACATCGGCGAGCTGCGCACGGCTAAGCTCTATACTTCTATTTTCGCTGTTCTGCAGCATGCGCTTGATATATGCTTCAATGTGATCCGCCAGCGTACCCACTTACTCACCAACTTTCTTTGACTATTACTGACCTTAACTGTATTATGCACAGAAATGGCAGCAGGAATCAAGTCCCAAGATATTGGTCAGGGAACGTCAAAGGGGTGCTTCTGGCCCCCCATAGAAAAAGACGGGGTCCGCCTTCCGGATTTCTCTTATTTTCTCCCCTTTACGCATAAGGATGTTGGGGAGGGGTAGCATGATCAACTACATCTGGTTCTTCATGATTCTCGCCGGAGTGATTACCGCCGCGAGCAAAGGCGATATTCAGCTGGTCACCGAGGGAGTGCTCAAAGGCAGCGAACAGGCGGTTGTGGTCGCGGCGGGGCTCATCGGTATCATCTCCTTTTGGTCTGGTGTCATGAAAATCGCCCAGGATGCAGGGCTCATGCAGGTCCTGGCCCGGCTGTTGGGTCCTTTGGCCCGCCGCCTTTACCCGGAAGTGCCGCCGGATCATCCCGCCATGGGCGCCTTGCTGGCGGCCATGAGCGCCAACATCTTGGGGTTGGGCAGCGCCTGCACCCCCCTGGGGCTGAAGGCCATGGGGCACCTCCAGGAGCTGAACAGACATAAAGAAACGGCCTCCGATGCCATGTGTACTTTCATGGCCCTGACCTCCTCCAGCCTCACGGTGCTTCCCTCCACCATCATTGCCCTGCGCCTCAGCCACGGCGCCAGGGCCCCCGCAGATATTATCGGCCCCATCGTATTGGCCACCCTCTGCTCCACGGTGGTGACGGTGATCCTCGATGCCTCCCTGCGCAGCTTGACCCGGAGGAGGGCCCGCCTATGATCGCAGCGGTGCAGGCGCTGTCCCGCTGGGCCATTCCCCTTTTGCTTTTGGGCATCACCGCCTGGGGCCTGAGCCGGGGAGTGCCCATCTATGAACGCTTTGTGGAAGGAGCCAAAGAAGGCTGGCAGACCGCGCTGCGGGTCCTGCCCTACCTGGTGGGCATGCTCGTGGCCATCCAGGTGTTCCAGCATTCCGGCGCCTTGGATCAGCTGATCCGCGTCCTGACGCCTTTCACCAGCCGCCTGGGCTTTCCACCGGAAGCCCTGCCCATGGCCTTAATCCGCCCTATCTCCGGTTCCGGCTCCCTGGCGCTCCTCTCCCAAATCTTTGCAACCTACGGCGCCGATTCTTTCATCGGGCGCCTGGCGGCCACCATGATGGGCAGTACCGAAACCAGCCTCTATGTGCTCACGGTTTACGCGGGCTCGGTGGGGCTCAAGCGCACCAGGCACACCCTGGCCACCGCCCTGCTTGCCGATGCCGCCGCGGTGATCCTTTCTTTTTATATTGTCCTGCATTTTTCTGTATAATCTGGCCTTCCTTGGACATACTATAAAGTACCCATGTCCAGGGAGGGAAGGATCATGACCAAGCTGAGCAGTAAGGAAAAGGCCGAGCTGATCGCCGCGGCCATGCGGGCCATCAGCCAGCAAAAGGGGCTCAGCCCTGAAGCCCGCCAGCGGGGTTTGGCGGTGCTGCAGCAGGCCTACGCCAAAAACGCAGATCCCCGCCGCTGAAAAGGGTTGGCCGGCGCCTTTGTCGTATACATGTTTTGTAAGCAGACGACAAGGGAGAGAGCTAGATGTCCAACCTATTCAGGCAGATCCCCGCCGTTGATAAGCTTCTGGAAGAGCCGGCAGTAAAGCAAGCCGCTGCGGACCTCTCCCACCCGGAGACCACCGCGGTGATCAGGCAGGAGCTGGAGCGCATCAGGGCGGAAATCGCCCGCGAACACGTGGAGCTTTCAGCTGAAGAGATCACCTCCCGGGTGGTCCGCCGGCTGGAAGAGAGCAGCTGGAACAGGCTCCAGCCGGTGATCAACGCCACGGGAGTCTTGATCCACACCAATGTGGGACGAGCCCCCCTGCCCGCCGCCGCCCTGGAGCGGTTGCAGGCCCTGGGCCGGGGCTACTTCAATTTGGAATTGGATCTGGCTTCTGGAACCAGAGGCAGCCGCTATACCCGCGCGGCCCGGCTCTTCAGCCTGCTTTTAGAGGAGCAGGCCGCGGAAAACGATACCATCGTGGTGAACAACAACGCCGGAGCGGTGCTGCTGGTGCTCAAGGCCCTTACCGCAGGCGGTGAGGTGATCGTCTCCCGGGGGCAGCTGGTGGAAATCGGCGGAGGTTTTCGCGTTCCGGAGGTCATGGCCGCCAGCGGCTGCCGCCTCGTGGAAGTGGGCACCACCAACCGCACCAGGCTCAGCGACTACGAGCGGGCCATCACCCCGGAAACCAGGGCCATCCTCCTGGTCCATCCTAGCAACTACACCATCGTGGGCTTCACGGAATCGGTGCCCAGGCAGGACTTGGCCAAGCTCGCCCGGGACCATGGACTGTATTTGATCGAAGATCTGGGCAGCGGCTCTTTTCCGCCCTTCCCCGAGCCGCGGGTTACCACCGCCCTGGAGCACAGCCACATTGTCACCTACAGCGGCGACAAGCTCCTGGGGGGCCCCCAGGCGGGCATTATCCATGGACGGCGGGAGCTTATGGCCAAGATCAAAAAGGACCCACTGCTTCGGGCCCTGCGCATCGACAAACTGTCCCTCATCGCTTTAGAGGCGGTGCTGGAGATTTATCTGGAGAAGGACTACGGGAGTCTGCCCCTGTGGGAGATGGCCAGCCTGCCCCCTGAAATGGTGAAAGCCCGGGCGGAAAACTGGCTGCAAAACCTCGGCCCCGGACTCCAGGGCGAGGTTGTCCCCTGCTCCTCCACCATGGGCGGAGGCTCCCTGCCCGGAGAAACCATTCCCTCCTGGGCTCTGGCCCTCACCAGTTCCCATCTTTCTGCCCAAGAACTCCTGGTTCACCTGCGCAGCAATGAACCGCCGGTCTTGGCCCGCATTGTCCAAGACCGGGTGCTCCTCGATCCCCGGACAGTGCAGGTCGAGGAGGATGGAGAAGTTGTGAAACTGCTGCAAAAAGGGGTGAGACCATGTTCATAATGGGCACCGCGGGCCACATCGATCACGGCAAAAGTACCTTAATTAAGGCCCTCACCGGCATCAACCCCGACCGCCTCCAGGAAGAGCAGGTCCGGGGCATGACTGTTGATCTGGGCTTTGCCTGGCTCACCCTCCCCAAGGGGACCGTGGGTATCGTGGATGTGCCGGGCCACCACCGCCTGGTGAAAAACATGCTGGCCGGTGTGGGCATGGTGGATTTTGTCCTTTTGGTCATCGCCGCGGACGACGGCTGGATGCCCCAGACCCAGGAACATGTGGATATTCTCAACCTCTACGGGATCAAGCGGGGACTTGTGGCCCTGACCAAAGCGGATCTGGTGGATGAGGAATGGCTGGAGCTGGTGCAGGCCGATATCGCCGAGCGGCTTGCCGCCACATCTCTGAGGGGCTGTCCCATCATCCCCGTTTCAGGGGTGACCGGCTTCAACCTGGATGTTCTGAAGGAAGCTATTGGCGATCTGTTGGACACCCTGGTCCGGGAAGAAGAGGGCGCGGATCCCCTGCTGTGGATCGACCGGGTGTTCACCATTAAGGGAGCCGGCACGGTGGTCACCGGCACTCTGCTGGGGGGCTGCCTGGAGGTGGGTATGGAAGTCGCTGTGCAGCCCCTGGGCCTCAAGGCCCGGATCCGGGGACTGCAGACCCACACCAAGAGTGTGGAAAAGGGAGTTCCCCACTCCCGTCTCGCCGTGAACCTCACCGGCGTGGAGAAGGCCGACCTGGCCAGGGGCATGTATCTGAGCCTACCCGGCCGCCGCCCCCATTTTTCCCTGATCAACGCCTTTGTCGAGGTCCTGCCCCAGGCGCCCGCGCCGCTGGCCACGGGGCAGATGGTCAAGCTCTATGTGGGCACTTTGGAAACCCTGACCCGGGTGAGGATTCTCGGCGGCGATGAGCTGGCACCTGGTGGGGAGGGCTTTGCCCAGCTGGAGCTGGAAGAACCAGCCCATTTCACTTTCCAGGACCGCTTTATCCTCCGCCACAGCGAACTGCAGGAAACCATAGGCGGTGGAACCTTCATCGAAGGGGGCATCCCTGTGCGGGGCCACAACCTGCGCCTGGTGGGGCCGGAGCGGCTGCGCCACCTCTTTCCCTTTGAAAAACCAGAGGCCCACCTGGACCTCGCCCAGCTCAAGGCCAAACTTGAGGCGGATCCGGCGCAGTACAGCCTGCTGCGGGCGGAAGACCGCACCCACTGGACGCTGGCGCAGTTCAGGGAGGCGGGGCTGGGTGCCCATCCCCAGCTTTTGGAACTGGGCGAGTTTATCATGGCGCCCCGGCAGTTTGCCAAAGTCCGCAGCTACCTGCTGGAAGCCGTGAAGGAGTTCCACGCTGCAAACCCCTTAAGCCCCGGACCCAGTAAAGAGACCCTGCGGGCCGCCACGGGCCTGCCGGCGCGCCTTTTTGACCAGGTCTTAAGGAAGATCCCAGAGCTCAGCGAGGTTCAGGGATTCATCAGCAGCCAGGGGCATGAGCTTACCCTATCTCCCCAGGAAGAGCAGAAGCTGCAGGAACTGCGGGAGCTGATTGGAGAAACCCCCTACGAGCCGCCCAGCCTGAGCGAACTTCTGGAACGGGGCTACTCCAAGGAACTGATCTATGCTGGAGCCCGCCTGAACCGCTTGACCCCGCTGGCCAACGATCACTGGACAACCCCGGAGATCGCCGGGGAGGTGGCGGCCCTGCTCTTTACGGAAGCGGAGTTCCAAAACGGCTTTCCCCTCGCGGCCTTCCGGGATCGCCTGGGCACGAGCCGCAAGTATGCCCTGGCCTTTTTAGAGTACTTCGACGCGCAAGGGATCACCATAAGAAAAGGAGACGTGCGCCTCCTGGGCAGACGTCCCCAAACCAGCTAAAAAAATGGCGGGAGAATATGGGAATCGAACCCACCGGGGATAACCCAGGTTACCCCCCAAACAGGTTTGAAGCCTGCGGAGCCCACCAGGAACTCATATTCTCCCGCTAACTATTGTACCACATTTCGCACTGTTTTCAATGGGGGTGGCCACCCCCACTTTTTCTTCTCCAAAGTCCGAATCCGTGTGGCGAGCCCAAGATGGAGTGGATTTCCAGCGCTGGACTATTTTCTGCCCCCTTTGGATACACTTAACACAGCCCAGCACAGTACACTCACTTGTAAGCTCTTATTGCGAAGAGTTATAATTAAACTAGTCAACACAGGAGGAGGATTATTATGAGGAAACGTATCATCACCATCATGCTCATCCTTGCTGTTGTCTTGTCCATAGGCGCGGCAGCCCAACTGCTGCCCAACGCCCGCTTGGTGGCGCAGGAAGCGCCCCCGGCGGAAGTGCAGACCGTGGTGCAGACCACTCCCCTGCCCATCGTCACTGACAATCCGTACATTATCGCGGACATCGCCGAAGTGGCCAGCCCCGCGACGGTGTTCATCTCAGTGGTATGGCCCACGGAAACCGTGGACACATACAGAAGGCCCTTTTCCACCTGGGATCCCTTCGGTTCCTTCTTTGATTTCTGGTTCAGCGATCCCTTCTACAGACAGCCCATGGAGAGGACACCCACCAGCGCCGGTTCTGGCTTTATCATTGACGAGTCGGGCATTGTCCTCACCAACCAGCACGTGGTAGGCAACAAAGGCGAGGGGCAGACCATCACCGTGGTGGTGGATGCACCTGGGCTGGAGCGGGAGTATGAGGCGGAGATCATCGGCTCCGACTATTCCCTGGACCTGGCGGTGCTGCGCATCATCAATGAAAACGGTGACGTCTTCCCCACCCTGCCCCTGGGCGATTCCGACGCCGCCCGGGTTGGTGAGTGGACCATCGCCATCGGTAACCCCTACGGCCGGGATTTCGAACACACCGTGACGGTGGGCGTGCTCAGCGCCAAGGGTAGAGAAATCAGCATCTACGATTCCGAGACGGGCGTCCCCAAAGTCTACAAGAACCTCATGCAGACCGACGCGGCCATCAACCGGGGCAACTCCGGCGGACCCCTCTTGAACATCAAAGGTGAAGTGATCGGCATCAACACCGCCGTCCACGCCCAGGCCCAGGGTATCGGCTTTGCCATCCCCATTAACGTGGCCAAAGAGGTGCTGGATGAGCTGATCACCACCGGCGGAGTAAGCGTACCCTGGCTGGGCATCTGGTATCAGAATATCGACGAGAATATTGCCCGGCAGCTGCGGCTCCCCGATGATAAGGGTGTACTGATTGTCGATGTGATTAAGGGCTCTCCCGCGGAGGAGGCCGGCCTCAAGCCCTGGGATGTGATCCGCCGCATCGGAGACCGTGATGTTTTCACCACCGACGATGTGGCCGATGAAATCAGCAAGCACAAGACCGGCGATCAGCTCCTCCTCACGGTCCTGAGGAGCGGCCGGACGCTGATAATCGAAGTTACCTTGGGCAACAAGCCAGCTTCCCTGCGCTAAGGATCAAAGGGGGCGTTCTGGGTACGGGCTCCTTCGCGAGCCCGTATTCTCGTTATTCTACACAAAAAAGGGGCTGTACAGAATGAACCACATTCTGCAACAGCCCCTTTTGTGCTTTTTTCAGTGAGTGCCTACGCTTCGCCCACTACCGGGTCCGGCCCGGGACGCCTGAGCTCGCTGCGCACTCTCGCCGTTTCTTTCTTCTTCTCTTCCTGGTAAGCGGCGACCGTTTCGGGCACCTGGGCCTCAGGCTGCGGCGCCGGCAGCGGCAGGCCTTCCATCAGGGCCAGGAACTCCTCTCTGGTGAGGGTCTCCCGCTCCAGCAGCGCTTCCGCCACTAGATCCAGCTTGTCGCGGTGCTGCATGAGCAGATCCTTGGCCTTTTCGTAACTGGACTCCACAATCTCCCGCACTTCCTGATCGATGAGGGCAGCCACCTCTTCGCTGTAGTTGCGCTCCCGGGAGATATCGCGGCCCAAAAAGACCAGATCCTCGCCGTTGGGGCGGCCGAAGGTCAGGGGACCGAGCTTCTCGCTCATTCCCCACTCCATGACCATCTTACGGGCAATGCGGGTCACCCGCTCCAAGTCGTTGTGGGCTCCCGTGCTGATCTCGCCCAGGGCCAGATCTTCAGCGGCCCTGCCCCCCAGCAGATTCACCAGATCGTCCAAGAGCTTGGACCGTGTAGACACGAAGCGCTCCTCTTCAGGCAGCATCATGGTGTAGCCGCCGGCGCTGCCCCGGCCCACGATGGTAACCTTGTGCACAGGATCGCCGTGCTCCGAGAAGTGGGCCACCACCGCATGGCCGGCCTCGTGGTAGGCGAAGACCTTGCGGTCCATGTCGCTCATGACCCGGTTCTTCTTCTCCGGTCCCATGAGCACCCGATCGATGGCCTCCTCGCAGTCGGACATGAAGATCACCTTGCGGTTGGCCCGGGCAGCGAGGATGGCTGCTTCATTGAGCAGGCTTTCCAGATCGGCACCGGAGAAGCCCGGCGTCCGCCGTGCCAGAACATCCAGGTCCACATCGGGCCCCAAGGGCTTGTTGCGGGCATGGATCTTGAGGATGGCGTGGCGGCCCTGGAGATCAGGCCGGTCCACCACAACTTTGCGGTCGAAGCGCCCCGGGCGCAGCAGCGCCGGGTCCAGCACATCCGCACGGTTGGTGGCCGCCATGACGATGATGCCGGTGTTGGTCTCAAAACCGTCCATCTCCACCAGCAGCTGGTTCAAAGTCTGCTCCCGTTCATCGTGGCCGCCGCCTAGGCCCGCTCCCCGCTGCCGGCCCACCGCATCCAGCTCATCGATGAACACCAGGCACGGGGCGTTCTTTTTGGCGTTTTCAAACAGGTCCCGCACCCTGGCGGCACCTACACCCACAAACATTTCCACAAATTCAGAGCCGGAGATGCTGAAGAAGGGAACCCCCGCTTCTCCGGCCACAGCCCTGGCCAGGAGCGTTTTACCCGTTCCCGGAGGCCCCACCAGAAGCACTCCCTTGGGGATTTTTGCACCCACTTCGGTGAACTTCTTGGGGTGCTTGAGAAATTCCACGATTTCGACTAGTTCCTGCTTAGCTTCATCTACTCCGGCCACATGATCAAAGGTCACCTTGGGCCGGTCCTCGTGGTGCAGGCGGGCCCGGCTCTTCCCAAAGGAGAGCGCGCGATTATTGCCCCCCTGCATCTGGTTCATGATGAACAGCCAAACCAGGGCCAGCATCACCACAAACAGCAGGTTCGGCAAGAGCGCCATCCACCAAGGCGGCTGCGGCGGAAGATCCGCTTCCAGCAGCACGTTTTTCTCTTCCAAACGATCGGCAATATCGGGCATTTTGCCCACAGGGATGGTGGCCACAAAGCTTGTACCATCCTTGAGGGTGCCCTCGATATGCTGATCTCCCACCAAGCGAGCCGAAGCAACCCGATCTTCATCAATGTATCGCAACAACTCGGAGTAGTAGAGCTCTTTGGCCACACTACCCGGTGAATAGAGATTGCTCACGATGGAGATGGCAATGATGGCAATCAGTAAATAAAGACCGATTCCACGGAGAAGTCTATTCAAGTTCTGCCCTCCCTCTTCCAATACCAAGGCAACAGCGGTGCGTCATCCAATTATACCATAAGGGCAGAGGTGTGACAACAAATTAAGAATGACTCACATTAATCAGACGCAGGACCTTTCTGGTTGAGTCCGACAGCGCCGCGCGGTGGCTGCGGCGGACGGTGGGAATCCAGAGAATGCCCTCCTGATCGCAGATCAGCGGCAGGAAGTCCCTGAGCTGTACCGGGATGCGGGCCTCGATGAACAGGTCCTTGACCTTCTTCGTGCCCGCCCCGCCAAAGGGCCGCAGGCGATCCCCTTCCCTGCGGGGCCTGATCACCAGGGGAAGCTGGAGCTCCTCCAGGTCGAAGTCTTCACAGTCCTCTGTCCTGGGGGGCAGCTGGTCCCGCTCCCACAGCTCTGCCCTTACGGTGAAGCCACCGGCCTGTACCTGCCCAGGTACTGTCAGTTCCACAGGTTCCCATTCCTCGGCGGAAAAGGTCCCCACAAAGATATACTCTACGTTTCCAGACACCCAAACTTGAGGGAGGGTCAGCTGAAAACTGGGGTTCTCCAGGATCTGGCGGCGCCACTGTTCAATATGGACGAAGCTGATCTGCCGCAGATGCCCCCGGTAGAGTTCCAGGAGCCTGCGCAAAACCCGGCGCTGCATGGCTGTGGACAGCTCCAAGAAGCGCCCCCGGGGGAACGTGAGCTGGCCCCGCTGCCAGCGCATGTGCTTGCGGCAGATCTCCTCCGCCTGGGTCTGCAGCTCCAGTTCATCTTCCCGGGCCAGATCCGCCAGCTGCACCAGGCGGGTCATGATCTCCGGGTTATACTCCTCCGCCAGCAGGGGCAGCAGCTCCTGGCGCACTTTATTGCGCAGGTAGATGGGCTCCAAGTTGGTTTCATCCTGGACATAGGGCACGCCAAAAAACTGGCAGTAGCGGATGATCTCTTCCTTAGACACAGTGAGCAGCGGGCGGATAAACATGCCCCGCTGCATGGGGATGCCGCCCAAACCGTGCAGTCCCGACCCGCGCAAAATGCGCATGAGGACAGTTTCCGCCTGATCGTCACCATGGTGCCCCAGGGCGATGCGGTGATACCCCCCCGCTTCCGCGAAGTTCTTCAGCAGCTGGTAGCGGATCTTACGGGCGCCCTGCTGCTTTGATTCCCCGCTGGCTGCCAGATAGCGGTTGATGTCATACTCCTGAATCTCCACGGGAATATGCAAATCCCGGCAATAGTCCCGGACAAAGGCCGCGTCCCGGGCGGCAGTTTCCCGGAAGCCGTGGTTGAGATGGAACGCGCCAATATTGCGGACATTCCAGCGCACAAACAGATGCAAAAGCGCCATGGAATCGGGTCCGCCGCTCACGGCGATGAGAATGCGCTCCTGTTTGGCCACGGACATGGCCTGCAGATTCTCCAGAAAAACGGTGAGCAGATCAAAGTCCACTGGACTGCACCCTCCTATAGGCCTCAACTTCCCACTGGGCGGGAACGAGGCGGGCCACCACCACCATCATATCATCTGCCACCCGGCCATCGGCCTGGGCGATGCAATCGGCGAGGATCATTTCCGCCAAGGAGGCGGGATCCGCTTCCCCAGCGTCCAGTCCCCTCAGCTGCCAGCACATCCACTCTTCCTTGCGGGCTATGTGGCGCTGGGCCTCCAGCACCCCATCGGTGGCCATGATCAACAATTCGCCTTCTTTGAGCGTTCTCCTATCCAGTTCTACCTCAACCTGGTCCAGCATGCCCACGGGCAGGGCGTGATTGTCGATAACCTCCACTTCCCGCCCACGCTTGATGAAGCTTGGGGCTGCGCCCACTTTCACAAACTCAAGCTGACCGGTGAACAGATCCACCACAACTAGGTCGATGGTGACAAACATCTCCTCCTGATTGCGCAGCATGAGCAGGCGGTTGATGAAACTAACCGCCGCGGCCAGATCGTAGCCCGCCTTGATCATCCGCTCCAGCAGGCGCAGCGTCACGCTGCTTTCAGTATGGGCCTTAAGCCCCACGCCCATGCCGTCGCTTAAGACGATGACCACTTTGCCGAAGGAAATCTCAAAACTGACCTGGCTGTCGCCGGAGATACCGCTGGAGGCCACGGTGGCTTTGCCGATCTCCACCCGGTAAGCGGGGCAGGGGGCGATCTGGAACCCGCAGATGCCCGCGGCGCAGCTGGTGCCCACAACGGTGTAGCGCTGAGAGGTGACTGTTCCGCTGCAGTAGTCCGCCACTTCCCGGCAGAAGGACCTGCTCGCGCAGGGGCTGCGCCGGGCACCGTAGATTTCGTAGCCGTCTAGACACCTCAGCGCGGTGATGTAAGCCAGGTCGGCGCCGGCAAACTGTTCCAACAAGCGCTCCTCCAACTCCCGGGTGAACTGGGCCTCCGGGCCGAAGGAATTCTTCATGGCCTTGAGCAGTTCCGCCAGATCCTGCAGCTGCTTTTGGAAAAGGGGACGCTCCCGATCTGGGAGAGTTTGCTGCAGTTCCTCAAAGACCGTGAGGTAGCCGTCTATTTTCTGGTCCAGCACCCTCTTCAGGTGCTCATCATAGCCCCGATCCTGCTGCCGGAAGGGTTCGGTGCCGGGTACAAGCCGGGCCAGAACATCCAGCCTGTCCCGGGGGACCTTCCGGGCCAGCCAGACGGCGGCCATGAGCACCAAAAGCCACTGGAGGGTGCCCTCGTCCACCGGGCCGGGAACGGTGAACATCCAAGCCAGAAACAGCGCGGTGTAAGAACCCCAGGAGAACTTGTTCAGAAAGCCCACCAGGAGGCTGGCGGTGACAATGAGCAGCACCAGAGCTGTGGATTCCCCCAAAAGCAGGAGGATCAGCCCCAGCGACAGGCCGAGGATGCTGGTTACTCCCAACCCGCCGAGCCTGGCCCCCACAACCAGGAGCCAGGCAACCAAAAAGAGCCGGAGGGAAAACCCACCCCAAGACCAATCCAGGGCCAAAAGCAGGGTCAGGGCGGCAAAGAACACGAACACCTCACCATGGGCGAGCTGCCTCTCCAGGCAGCGCTCCACCAGGCTCCTGAGGAGCCCCAGGGAAAAGACGGCAAAGGCACATTCGGTGATGGCGACAATAAAGACGATGGGCATGGGGCGCAGGAGAAAATGCACCACAGCCTTCACCGCCAGGGCAGCGCACAGCGGCCAGCTGCCCCGCCCTCTGCCTTCCTCCCGGGTGAACAGCCAGATGAGGGCCAGGGCGGTATAATAAGGTAGGGACTCGAAAACACCTAGGGCCGCGGTGAGCCCCAGAGCTACCCCCAGAACAGGCAGGACCGAACGGTAGCCCCTATCTGCCCGCCAAGCCGCGGCGTAGGCCAGACCGAAGGGCCACACTTCACCAAAAACCGCGCTCCGACCCAGCAGAAATCCGAAGACCGCCCAGACAGGGGGAGAATAGGCCCAGCGGGCAGCCAGCTGTCCAAGCCCCAATCCCTCTTCTGTCCAGCTCAGTTGAGAAGGTACTATTTTGGACACGGTATCATCCCCATCCGGTTGCTCGTTTCAGCATAGCAGGGTAGCGGCGGGGATTTTGTCGAAGCCGGTCGTATGCGCGGTCAAATTATCTGAATAATTTCGAAGCAAATAAAAAACCCCACAGAAATTTGTAGGGTTTTGTGGCTTAGTTATGGTAGCGGCGGCTGGATTCGAACCAGCGACACTACGGGTATGAACCGTATGCTCTGACCAACTGAGCTACGCCGCCTAGGCAATGTTTATTATATCCACGGCCAGCCTGGATGTCAAGGGCTCAAAACAATGAAGTAAGTGTCAACGTTTAGTAGGTTGAGACCTCGCAGTTGCTTGTTTCACGGAC
>ERZ795045.278-NODE-278-length-69152-cov-6.182960_pt1 | contig 69152 bp, 54 predicted proteins | sample MGYA00375129_ERZ795045 | MGnify/ENA primary metagenome ERZ795045 (study PRJEB30174, sample SAMN05720166) | activated sludge metagenome | isolation source: anaerobic digester from wastewater treatment plant | place: Japan | collected 2015-05-15 ...
CCCGGTCCGGATGGGGAGCACGGAGGGTGTATTCGCTGGTGTGGAGGGCCAGCAAGCGGCCCTCGGAGGAGATGAGCGCGCTCTTCAGCGCCGTCGTACCGATATCGAAGGTGAGGTAGTGAGACATCGCCGGGTACCTGCGTGCGTTCGCGCACGTTGCGTTCGGGTATAGAGCGCGGGTGTTGCGCACGGTGCTGAGAGGCCCGCGCTACTCCCGGGCGGGGGGTCTCCGTGTCGTTGCACCCGGCTGCGGGAACCACTCTATGCTCATGTCGCCTCTCTCCTCGCCATCTGCGCAATCAGCGCGTGTGCAAAGCGGTCACGGGAGGGGGCGGGGAGGTGGGCCCTGCCTGATTCTGCTCTCTCGCTGCGACCGCCCAGGCGAGAAGCAGCCACAGGAGGAGGAGCACGGCGATACCCGCGGCATCGCGGCGGCGGCGCACGAGCCACCCCTGGCGTTTCGCGAGGAGCACGACGCCCACGAGTATGGCGAGCTCGACCGTGCGCAGAATGATCGACAGCAAAAGCACGCATCCTTCCTGCCCGCGCCGGCAGCGACGCTCCGAAGCCAGAGCGCGGGTTTCACTCGGGCAGCCCCTGCTCACGATTCGGCTCGTGCAGGCACGGTTCCTCCCAGCCCCGTCGCCTTGGCACGATGCCGCGCGCGCGGCTCTCCACGGATCCCACCGAGGGATTGAGTGGGGTTCACACGTGGCCAGCAAAATCGTTGAAAAAACAGGGCCTCGTATGAGTGAAAACTCCTTGACACCTGGAAAAGCTATTGCTATCATATTGAGTGCGTGCTCACTCATTCAGCCAGCATTGGCATGGCGAGAACTCGCGGCGAGCCCCGACACGGCATCCGAACTCTGCAAGCGCGTGCCGCTCGTCTGACCTCCAATCCGTTGATCATCTCGCGGGGTGAGGCTGTGCCAGAGGAATGCGGCGTGGAGCGAGCGAGCGCGTACTCATGAGGTGCGAGAGGGGCCTCTCGGGCCCTCTTGTGGAGCGGAGGGTCGCATGTGGAAGCGGTATGTTCTGGTAGTCGCAGTGGTTGGAGTGGCCGGCGTGGGGCTCAGCCTGCGCCCAGGTGATAAGGTGCGCGCGCGGCCTCCCGCCGAATCGGCCGCAGGAGCGGCAGTTGAGAAGGACGCGGAGCGACGGCCGGCCGTTTCAACGATGGCGGTGCAGGCCAGCACGATAGTGCACCGGGTGAACGTCTCGGGAACGCTGCGCGCGGCGGACGAGGCGGTGGTCACCGCGCGGAGTGCAGGTCGGGTGGTCTGGGTGATCGGAAAAGAAGGCACGCCAGTACGCCAGGGGCAGGTGGTGATTCGCCTCGATGATACCGACGCCCAGGCCCGGGTGCGCTCTGCGCGCGCGGCGCTCGAAGGCGCGAGGGCCCGCCTGAAGCAGGCGAAGGCATCGGCCACGCAGCAGACGACGGCTACGGATTCGGGCATCCGCAACGCCGAGGCGGCGGTGGCGGCGGCTGAAGCTGCCTTGAAGCAGGAGCGTACGAACGCTGAGGCCCAGGAGGCCGCGCTCAACGCCCAGGTGAAGGCGGCGGAAGCCGCGCTGGATGCCGCCCAGAGCCAGCTGGCGCTGAGGCGCAAGGGCGCCCGGGACCAGGAGCGCTCCATGGCCGAGCAGTCGGTGAGACTGGCCCAGGCTACGTACGACAACGCCAAGACCAACTATGACCGCGCCCTGAAGCTGTTCAAGACGGGCGCTATCGCGAAGGCAGAGCTGGATAGCGCGGAGACGCAGATGCGAGTCTCCAAAGCCCAGCTCGAGTCGGCGAAGGAGCAGCTCTCACTGGTAGAGACGGGCTCTCGCGAGGAAGAGATACAGGCCGCCGAGGCCGCGGTGCGCCAGGCGGAGCAGGGTCTGGCGGTGGCCCGCGCCAACCTGAAGCAACTTGATGTGGCCCGGGGCCGTGTGACGATTGCCGAGGCGAACCTGCGCCAGGCCAAGGCGGGGCTGGATGCGGCTCGCGCCAATCGGCAGGTGAATGTGGTGCGCGACCAGGAAGTGCTTGCCGCGGAGACGGCGGTGCGCCAGGCCCAGGAAGCGTTGACTCTCGCGCTTCAGGAACTGGATTACATGCAGATCAAGTCGCCGGTGGATGGCGTCGTCTCCAAGAAGCAGGTTGAGGTCGGCCAGAGTATCTCCCCCAACGTCACCCTATTGCAGCTTGCTGCCACCGATGCGCTCTACTTCGAGGCGAGCGTTCCCGAGCTTCAAGCGACGTCTCTGCGCGCCGGGCAGAAGGTGGAACTGCGCGTCGATGCCCTGGCAGGTGGGCAGGCGAGCCTCTACTCTGACTCCAAGACGCAGGCAATCGAGGGAAGCGTCGAGAAGGTGGTACCCGTCGTGGACCAGCAGACGCGCAGCTTCACGGTTCGGGTGACTGTGCCGCGGCATGCCTCGCTGATGCCAGGCATGTTTGCCCGCGGGAGCGTGATCGTCGCTCGCCACGAAAAGGCGATCAGCGTGCCGCGCGATGTGCTCGTCGAGAAGGGCGATCGCCGGACCGTGTTCGTGGTGGAGGATGGCGTGGCGCGTGCGCGTTCGGTGACCACCGGAGTGGTGGATGGTAATTCGGTGCAGATCACCAAGGGTCTTGCCGTGGGCGACCAGGTGGTGATTGTTGGACAGCAAACCCTCGCCGACGGCGACCAGGTTCGCGTTGTGACGCCGGGTAGATAGGAAACTCATATGTGGCTCACTCGGCTTTCTATCACGCGTCCGATCACCATCCTGATGCTGGTGGGGGCGCTGCTTGTGATCGGCCTGAAATCGCGCTCGCAATTGCCGGTCGACCTCTATCCCGATATTGAGTTCCCGGCGGTCGTCATCGTGACCACCTATCCGGGCACGGGACCGGAAGAGATAGAGACGCTCATCACCAAGCCAATCGAGGACTCGGTTAGCTCCGTCAACGGGATCGACAAGCTTTCCTCGACCTCCTCGGAGGGCCTCTCCATGGTCGTGATCCGGTTCGAGCTGGGTACCGATCTGGACACCGCTGTCTCCGACGTGCGCTCGAAGCTTGATGTGACCCGGGGCACCTTGCCAGACGATGCCGACGACCCGATTGTCATCAAGGCGGACACGAGCGCGATGCCGGTCCTCGCGCTCAGCCTCTCCAGCAATATTCGCACGCCTCTGGAGCTGCGCGACCTGGCAGAGGATGTGATCAAGGACCGTCTCAGCCAGGTCCCCGGTGTGGCATCGGTCGCGGTCTCTGGTGGGGATGTGCGCGAGATCCGCGTCGAAGTAGATAGGGATCGCCTGGAAGCGCACCGGCTCAGCATCACGCAGGTGGTGGCTGCTCTCCAGGCCGAGAATCTGAATGTGCCCTCCGGTAGCGTCGACGAGGCGCGGCGCACGACCGCCGTGCGCGTTCTGGGCGAGTTCCAGGGTCCAGAGGAGATCCTGGATGTGCGCATTCCCACGGCCACCAATCCCGACCTGCGGATACGCGATATCGCCGAGGTGCGCGATACCGTGGCCGAACAGACCGCCTACACGCGCGTGAATGGCGTCCCCAGTGTGGCCATCCGGGTGGTCAAGCAGTCCGATGGCAACACCGTGGAGGTGGTCGAGGGCGTCCGCAAGGAGCTAGACCGGCTGACTGGGGGCGCGCTCTCCGGGAAGCGCCAGGGAGGCACAAAGGCAGCGGGGCCGGGTGGCCAGCAGGGGCCCGGAGGTGCCTCGCTGATTCCCGACGACGTGCAGATCACCATCGCCTCGGATGAGTCGACCTTCATCAAAGACACCATTCGCGACGTGAACCGCTCGTTGCTGGAAGGGGCGTTCCTGGCGGTCGTCATCGTCTTCCTCTTCCTGCACATGCTGCGCGGAACGTTCATCGTCGCGCTGGCGATTCCCACCTCGATCATCGCCACGTTCGGGGTGATGCACGCCCTCGGCTTCTCCATGAACATGATGTCGATGATGGGCCTCGCCCTCTCCGTCGGCATCCTGGTGGACGACTCGATCGTGGTGTTGGAGAATATCCACCGCCACCTTAAGATGGGGGCCCCGCCAAAAGAGGCTGCCTACCGAGGGCGTTCGGAGATTGGCCTGGCGGCTATCACGATCACGATGGTGGACGTGGTGGTGTTCTTCCCGATCGCCTTTATGGGCGGCATGATCGGGCAGTTCTTCCGACAGTTCGGCGTAGTGGTGGCAACGGCCACCCTCTTCTCGCTCTTTATCTCCTTCACGCTCACCCCGATGCTCGCTTCACGCTGGCTGAGGCCGGTGAGCGAGGAGGAAACCGGCGGGCAGGGCCTCGGCGCGCGCCTTGCGGCGGCGTGGGACTCTGCCTATGGAAAGCTGGACCGGTTCTATCGTGGCCTGCTGGCCTGGTCTCTGGAGCATGGGTCGGTTGCCATTGCCATCGGATTGATGACGATGGTGGGAAGTATCGCGACTGCCATGCCCAAGCCCGCCTGGCCGCGGTTGTTTGCGGGCCTGCCGGCCATGGCCGCTGGGGCCGTGGCGATGGCCCTCCTCTGGCTGGCGATTGCGCGCACTCGCGGTGGGCTCGGGTTCCTGGCCAAAGTGGCCGGACTGGTGCTCTCGGGAGTGCTGATCCGGTTCGTCACCAAAGTGGCGGATATGGGCACCCCGATGGCGGGCGCGCTCATGGTGATCCTCCTGTTGGTCATCATGCCTGGAACGGCCTGGATGCGGCGCAAGGATGGGCATCGGGCTATCCGCCCACTCCTGGTGTGGGCCGCGGTGATGGGCTTTGCCAGTCTCCTGGTGCCGGGTAACTTCCGGTTTGAGTTCGCTCCCAGCGTGGACCGGCGCCAGTTCGAGGTGACTATCGACTATGAGGTGGGCACCTCCCTGGATGTGACGGATGCGACCGCGCGCCAAATTGAGGCCGCGCTGCTCGACCGCAACCTGTATCCAGAGGTGAAAAGCCTCTTTACGACCGCTGGCGCGTCGCGCACCGGTAGCGGCCTGGGCGCCTTTGGCAGCGATACCGATTACGCGACGATCAGCGGCGAGCTGGTCGACTACGTGCCTGGGAAGACGCGGCGCACCGACGAGATCGTTCGCGACATCAACGCGCGCTTCGCGGATCTCCCGGGCGTGACGGTGAGGGCGAGCTCCTCCGGCGGTATCACGCACGGAAAGCCGGTGCAGATTGAGGTCACCGGCACCGACCAGGAGCAGATCGTGACGGCGGCGTACCAGGTGGCTCAGGTGCTGAAGGAGACGCCGGGCGCTTTCGCCGTCGAGCTCTCCTCGCGCGAGGGCCGGCCTGAGCTTCAGGCCCGGATCGATCGCGAGCGTGCCGCACAGTACGGCGTGAGCGTCGCACAGGTGGCTACCGCGTTGCGCGCCAGCCTCCAGGGCGACACCACCACCAAGTATCGCGAGGAAGGCGACGAGTACGACATCCGGGTGACGCTGCCGGAAGCACAGCGCGACCGGACGGACCGCATCCCCAACCTGGTTGTGGCGACCACGGCGACGGGCCGGCCGGTATACCTGTATGAGGTGGCCACGCTGGATACCGCCGGTGGCCCGACGAAGCTGGAGCGGAGCGAGCGCCAGCGCACTGTCACCGTCTCGTGCGAGCTGGCTGAGGGCGTTGCCTTGGGGAATGCCCAGTTGGCGATCAACGAGCGGTTGGCCAAACTTCAGACAAACGGCGTCTCCGTTCGCTGGGTCGGGCAGGCCGAGTTCATGGAGGAGTCGAACCGCGACATGATGAGCGCCCTGGGGCTCTCGGTGCTCCTGGTGTTCATGCTCATGGCCGCGCTGTTCGAATCGCTCCTGTCGCCGCTCATCATCATGCTCTCCGTGCCTCAGGCAATGGCGGGCGCCTTCTTCGCGCTCACGTTCACGGGGAAATCGCTGAGCATGCCCTCGATGATCGGTATGATCATGCTGGTCGGCCTTGTCACGAAGAACGCCATTCTGCTGGTCGACTACACCAACACCCTGCGTAACGAGCACGGGATGGAGCGGCGCGCGGCACTGCTGCAGGCGGGCCCGACCCGGTTGCAGCCGATCCTGATGACAACACTGGCGATGATCGGCGGCATGCTGCCGACGGCGATGGCGCTCACGAAGGGATCGGAGATGCGGCAGCCAATGGCCATCGCTGTGATCGGCGGCCTGGCACTTTCGACGTTCCTTACGCTGCTGATGGTGCCGGTGTTCTATGAGGTGATGGATGACCTGGGCGAGCGGTTTGCGCGCGCGAAGGAAGCGGTTATCCGCCTGCTGAGGGTGTAACCCGCCCAAGGCGGTGGCTTGCATGCGTGCTGATCGCTGCTGGCTGGTCATGCCCGGGAGGACGGCGAGAGCGCCGGTCCTCCCGGGCGCTAGAAGGGGGTGGGAGGTGTGAGAGGGTTGGATGCTGTGACACATAAGGCGACACGACCGCGTGTACGCCTGCTTCCGGAAGAGCGCCGGCGGCAACTTGTGGACGTCGCACTCCGCCTCTTCGCGGAGAATGGCTATGACGCCACGACGACGCGGCAGATTGCCGAGGCCGCTGGAGTCGCTGAAGGCCTGATCTTCCGCTACTTCCGAAGCAAACAGGAGATCCTGCTCGCGGTCCTGCGCCGCCAACACCCCGTCGAGCCGTTGCACCGGGCACGGGCAGAGCTGGAGCCGCTTCCGGTTCGTGAGGCGCTGACGCAGCTTTATCTCCTCGTCCTGGAGCACCTGCTTCGGGGCCGGGAACTGAATAAGGTGCTCTTCTCGGTGGTTGCCCAACTTCCGGCAGCGCATCGCCAGCTCAAGGAAGACGCGCGCGAGGGGAGCCGGTTCCTTTCCGACTTTCTGCGCGTACGAATTGCCCGCGGCGAGCTCCGTCCGTTCGATACGCAAGCCGCGGCACACTTCTTCTGGGGCGCGGGCTACTCTTTCTTCATGTCCCACCGGGATCACCCCGAGGAAGTGATGCGCCCGCTGCTTCGCCGGTTCGCGGTCGAGGCGACGGATATCATCTTGCGCGGCATCCTCCCGGAGGAAGCCGCGGGGGGGAGCGAGCCGGAGGCTTAGCCGGGCCCGACAGCCGGCTACCGCGGTTCTGGCTGCCTCATCGCTCCCTGCCTCCTCCTGACCTCTGGGTAGAAACAGCACCCCTCTTGCCACAGGCAGGGAAAGAGGCAGCCGGCTCGAATAGGGAGAAGCAAGTGCCCCAGCCGGGGCGGCGCAAGCTATTGGCTCGTGCCCCGGCTTCGCGGTCCTATCCGGACGCAGCGTGCTGATTGCACGTGCGCCAACCGCGGGCGGTGTGGCCATTGGCGCACCATCGGGGATCTTGGGAGGATGAGAAATGGCCGAGAAGCTGGCATTGGATGGTGGCGATCGCGTCGTTCCGGAGGGCATGGTCAAAGCATGGCCTCCGATGACTCAGCAAGACAAGGATGCGGTGCTGGCGGTCTTCGATAGCGGGCACCTGCATGGTTCCAGCGCTCCGCGCTGCCTGGAGTTGCAGGAGCGATGGGCGGAGTACTGCGGCGCGAAGTACTGCGTCGTGACGAACAGCGGCACCGCAGCTTGCCACATGGCCGTGGCAACGTGTGGCGTGGAGCCGGGCGATGAGGTGATCGTGCCCGCGTTCACCTTCTGGTCCACCGCGGCGGCTGTGCTGCACCACAACGCGATCCCCGTCTTTGTCGACATCGACCCGAAGACGTATACGATTGACCCGAAGCTGATCGAGGCGAAGATCACCAAGCGGACGAAGGCGATCTTCCCGGTCGATATCCACGGCATGCCGTGCGATATGGACCCGATCTTCGACATCGCCCGGAAGCACAACCTGAAGGTGATCTCCGACTGCTGCCAGGCGCACGGTGCCAAGTACAAGGGCCGCAAGGTGGGCTCCATCGCGGATGCCACCGCGTTCTCGTGCAACCGGTCGAAGAACCTCTCCGGGGGTGAGGGTGGCCTCTACACCACCAACAACGAAGCCTGGGCGAAGCACGCCACGATGATGCGCGAGTTTGGCGAGGTGGTCGTCGCCGGGCAGCCGCGCGAGTACAACGCCTTTGGCCTGGGGTGGATGTATCGCCCGCACGAGTTCATCAACGCCTTTATCCTCAGCCAGCTCACCCGGTTGGACCAGCACAACGCCGTTCGCAAGGAGTTCGCTGCCTACCTCACTGAGCAGCTGGCGCAGATTCCGGGCGTGAAGGGCCCCTACACCCCGGATTATGCCGACCCGGTTTACTTCAGCTATGTCGTCGAGTTCCGCCCGCAGGAGCTGGGGCTTGATGTTCCGGTGAAAGAGTTCAAGAACGCCGTCATCAAGGCGCTCCGCGCCGAGGGCGTGGGCCTGGGCCAGTGGCAGACGATGCCCGTGCCCGGACAGTCGGTCTTCCAGGAGAAGAAGGGCTACGGCAAGGGCTGCCCGTGGACCTGCCAGTTCGGGCGGGATGTGGAGTACCGGGCGGAGGATTATCCGCGGACGATCGAATTCATCGAATCCCACTCGTACCTGAGCGGCGTCTATCCGCCGAACACGATGGAGCTGATGGAGCGCTACGTGCGCGGCTTCCGCAAGGTGATCGACAACATCGACCGCGTGATGGAGCTCGCGCGCGAGTAGCGCCGCGCCTTCCTGTCCCTTCCCTGGCGCCCTGCCTTGTGCTAGCGCCAGGGAAGGGCGTGAACGCCCTGGGTTGGAGAAATGGTCCACAGCCAGGGCTGCGCGCATCGTTCCGCCTTCCCCAGGGGGAGTGGGGCTTGGTAGACGGGGAAGGATGCCAGGGGGATGCCCCACGCCGGACCCCGGAAGAGAGGTGACCCATGTGGCTCCTGCTCACCTTCCTGCTTTCCTGCCTCGCGACCACCGCATCCGCCGCGCCCGGCTTCTGCCCTCCGGCCTCTCCCCAAAGCGGCGGCATGCGCGATATCATGCTGATCTACGAGGGGGGCAAGGCATGGAAGCCCGAGGAGTTCCGCCCCTACGTTGCCTATGTCGACGAGCGGGGGGAGCCCAAGGATTGGTTTTACGACGCCTTCCTCTTCCTCATGTATGGCGGCGCGCCCTCTGGAGCGACCTACATCGATGGGGCCACCAACCGCGCCGACTGGGAGCATTTCCTCAACGTCACGTTCGCCCGCGATAGACGCCTGGATGCCCTCGACCAGGAGATCGAGGCTGTGGGCCGGCGCCTGGGCCAGGGCGGCCGCGTCTGCCCGGTCATCCTGATGATCCCCTATCCCTCTTCCCGTTCGAACGCGTTTGGCGATGTGGACGGCGATGGCGTCTCGGAGGACCTCTCTCGGCCCGAGGATCGGGTGAAGGCAGTGCGCTGGTTCCTCGACGAGGCGCTGGCGCGCTGGAAGGCGCTCTCCCCGAAGCACCTGAAGCTGTGGGGCTTCTACTGGATGAACGAGGGGATCGCGCGGAGCGACGAGGCAATTGTCAAAGCGACCGCCGACCTGGTGCACGCGCGTGGCTATGGCCTCCACTGGATCCCGTGGTTTCGCGCCCCCGGGTTGGAGAAGTGGCGCGAGTTGGGAATCGATTTCGCCATCGTCCAGCCCAACTATGCCTTCATGCAGCCCGAGCGCGGCTTTGCCCTGGCCGATCAAAACCGCCTGACGCTCAACGCCAACGATGCCTGGCGGCTCGGGCTTGGCGTGGAGATGGAGACACCCTTTGCCCTCCCCGGCGATCCGGGCGCACGTTGGCTCTTCCGACAGTATCTGAACCACGGAGACGACGCGCTGGACGGCTACCAGCACGGGGCCGTGCGCGCCTATTACCAGGGAAGCGATGTGATTGCTCGACTGGCCGCGAGCACTCATCCTGGCGAACGCCAGCTTTACGATGACCTCTACCGGTTCCATAAAGGCACCTACACGCGCCGGCCGACTTCCCTGGCGGAGGGCGCGCGCTGCCTGCTCCAGGTAGCCGGCGGCACGCCGACGCCGGAGCCGAGGCTCGTGGATGGCACTTGGTACACTCGGGCTGGCCGCGAGGACGCGCTGATTCCGGTGAAAGGCTCTTCCGCCACGATCACGCTCGAGCTGCCCGCGCCGACCCTCGTGGATGACGTCCGCCTGCATGTCGCGGCAAAGGAGCTCGCCGGGCTGCCATCTGCGGTGAGGGTCTACACCGCCGATGCGGGGTCAGATGTCTTCGTATTGCGCGGCGAGACGATAGCGGTCCCCGCAGAGCGGAGTGGGGAGTGGCTGGCCGGGTTCGCTTCGGTGCACTTTTTCCCGGCGCCAGCGCAGCGCGTGCGTATCGAGGTTGCGGGTGCCACGGACTCACTCTTCCTCGGCGAGGTGGTGATGCCCCCGGCGGCGCACCCGCTTTGGGGAGTCATCGCCCGCGCAGTGGGAGAATCGGTTGAAGGCAGCGCGGCGTGGTTGACCGAAGGCCTGCAAGACGGCACACCGCTTCGCTGGTCGAAGGGGCCGGCGCGACTCCTCTTCGACTGCCAGGAGATGGTCGGGGCCCAGGTACGCGTGCGAGCGCGCAAGGCGCCCGGCCGTCCGGCGCCCTCCCTGCGCGTTCGCACCACGCCCGAGGGAGGCTGGGAACAGGGCAAAGTGGTGTGGCAGGATGCAGGGTGCGCTCTCCTGGCTGCTAGGCTGCCACTGGCGCCCGTCCAGCACCTCGCGCTCGAAGTGGATGGGGCAGGGGAGATCGCGCTCGAGGAGGTGCAGGTCTTACCGGCGCGCAGTTGGGCGCAACACTGTCCGTACACCCTCTCGCCTTCCTTCGAGGCGAAATACCCGGACAGCGGCGGCGAGCTGACCGATGGCAAGCTGTGCGAGCAGGGCTTCGGCGATGGCCGGACGGTTGGCTGGTTTAGCAAGAACCCGAGCGTGGTGCTCGACCTGGGCGAGCTAAGGGAGATAGAAGGGGTTGGGGCCCACGTGGAAGGCGGCGGCTACGCAGCCGTCAACTTTCCGTCACGGCTCGTGGTCCTGCTTTCCGCGGATGGGGAGACGTGGCGCCCTGTTGGGTCCACGGAGACCGTCGCAGAAAAGACAGCCGAGCGCATGGTTGGCGCCGAGATCGACGCGCTGGGGTGGATGCGCGTGGGCTTCCCGCGGCAGCGGGCGCGCTTCGTGCGCTTCGACTTCACGGGGCGCGTCTGGGTGATGCTGAGCGAGCTGACCGTCTTCTCCGGCGGGGCGAACATCGCCAGGGGCTGCGCCTACCACCTCTCGCCCACGCCCACTTCCGAGACGAGATATGCCGACGGGGACGCCTACCTCACCGATGGGATCTGCGGTTCGGCGAGCGGAGGGTGGCGCACGAAAGTCGGCTGGCTCAAGGGCGAGCCGCAAGTTACGCTTGACCTGCTGAAACCCCGCCCGGTGGCGTTGGTGCGCGCGCACGTCTTCGGAGGCGGGAGCGCTGGGGTCTACTTCCCCGAGGAGATGCGCGTGGAGCTCTCCGCCGATGGGACGACGTGGTCCACGCCGCTCGTGACCACCGAACGCCCCGAAGAGACGGGCCAGAAGACCGCGGCGGCGTTCATGACGGTGCGCGTTGCGCCGGCGACGGACGCACGCTTCATCCGGCTCACTTTCAAGCACCGTGGCTGGCTGATGGTCGATGAGATCGAGTGCTACGGGCCCGATGGGGGGTGAGATACCACGGATGAAGGGGCCGGATATGGACGGTGCCGTCTTGGTCGGGAGCGATTGCGGCGAGGCGCCCGCCGGTGTCGGTCTGCGGGGCTGGCCGTGGTCGCCCGGTCGGCCCGTCCGCGTGTGTCGCTTTCATCCGTGGTCTCCGCGGATGAACGGCTGCTTGTCAGAATATCGCGGAGTGTGATACACTGAGAGTACCCTCGTAACAGGTATTGTATCGTTGTGAGAAGGAATCGGATTCTACCATCATGAGCAAGAAGCCGGCCTCTGCGCCACCCATTTGCCGTTCGAACATCCATGACCTGGTACCTTACGTGCCCGGGAAGCCGATTGAGGAAGTTGAGCGCGAGTACGGGATCACAGATATTATCAAGCTCGCCTCCAACGAGAACCCGTATGGGCCTTCGCCCCGCGTTGTTGAGGCGATGAAGAAAGCCCTGGACAATGTTCGCCTCTACCCGGACGGGAGCTGCTACGCGCTGACAAAGCGGCTCTCGGAGCACCTCAACGTTCCTACGGATCACATCGTCGTCGGCAATGGCTCGGATGAGATTATCCATTACCTGGGCATTGCCTACCTGGAGCCGGGGGACGAAGTGGTCCAGGCACACCCCTCGTTCGTTCGCTACGAGGCGGCGGCGATCCTGAATGGGTGCCAGTGCATCCAGGTCCCGCTGAAGGACTATACGCACGACCTCGACGCGATGGCCGACGCGGTGACGCCGAGGACGAAACTCCTTTTCATCACCAACCCGAACAACCCGACTGGCACCATCGTGACGCGTAGCGCCGTGGATCGCCTGCTCGACCGCATCCCCGAGCGCGTGCTCGTCGTGATGGACGAGGCCTACTACGAATACGTGGAGGATCCGGAGTATCCCGATTCTCTCGCGTACATCCGCGAGGGACGCAACGTGATCTCGCTGCGGACCTTCTCGAAGATCTTCGCGCTGGCTGGCTTGCGCGTTGGCTATGGCATCGCTCGTCCGGAGATCATCTGGGCGATTCACCAGGTGCGCGAGCCGTTCAACGTCAACTCAATTGCCCAGGTCGGGGCGATTGCCTGCCTGGATGATCCTGATCAGGTGGAGCGCGGCCGTCGCGTCAATCGCGACGGCCGTACGTACCTCTATGCCGTCTGCGAGCGTTTGGGCCTGCCCTATGTGCCCTCGCAGGCGAACTTCGTCTTTATCGACGTTAAGGCGGACAGCCGGGTCGTCTTCCAGGAGCTGCTGCGCCGCGGGGTGATCGTGCGAACGGGCGATATCTTCGGCCATCCCACGCATCTCCGCGTGACCGTCGGCACTCCCGAGGAGAATGCCCGTTTCGTTCGCGCCCTGGAGGAAGTGCTTGCCGCGCTGAAGTAGCCGCAAGCCAGGCCAAGGGTCGGGAGAAGGGCGCGTCTGTCTCTGGACTGAGACCCGCCCCTGCCTCGTCGTTGAGGCGTGGGGCGGGATGGGCATTCGGGGGCTCGCCGCTTCTCCCGTTCTTCTCCAGCCGCACACTCCAGGTATTCCCTGATCGGGAGGCTGGCACAGTGATCGTCGTTTTGAAGAAAAACGCAACGGAAGCGGATCTGCACACGTTATCGGAGGAGATCGAAAAGCGTGGTTACCAGGTGCACCTGTCGCGCGGGGTCGAGCGCACGCTCGTCGGCTGCATCGGTGCGCCGGAAAAAGATAAGGACCTGTTGGCGGACCAGTTCGCTGCCTTCCCCTTCGTGGAGGACGTGGTCCGGATCCTGAAGCCATATAAGATTGTCAACCGCGAGTTCCAGCCGGAGCGCTCGCAGATACGCATCGGGAATGTAGTGGTCGGCGGTGATGCGCTGGTCATCATGGCGGGACCGTGCTCTGTGGAGAGCCGGGAGCAGCTTCTAGAGACGGCTCACGGCGCGAAGGCCGCAGGGGCGCACATCTTGCGCGGAGGCGCGTTCAAGCCGAGCACGTCGCCCTACTCCTTCCACGGCCTTGGGGAAGAGGGGCTGAAGCTTCTCGCCGAGGCAAGGGCAGCGACGGGCCTGCCGATCATCACGGAGGTCATGGATACGCGCGATGTCGAGCTGGTCGCGCGGTATGCCGACTGCCTGCAGGTGGGCACGCGCAACATGGCCAACTTCTCGCTGTTGCGCGAGCTCGGCGAGGTGCGCAAGCCCGTGATGCTGAAGCGCGGGATGTCAGCAACGCTTGAGGAGTGGCTCCAGGCTGCGGAGTACATCGCTTCCCGAGGCAACTACGAGATCATCCTGTGCGAGCGGGGCATCCGCACCTTCGAGCCGTACACCCGGAACACCTTCGATATCAGCGCGATTCCGGCATGCCGGGAGCTCTCGCACCTGCCCATCGTGGCGGATCCGAGCCATGCCACGGGCAAGCGCACGTTGGTGCCGGCTGTGGCCAAGGCCGCTATTGCCGCCGGCGCCGATGGCGTGATGGTGGAGGTGCACTCCCGGCCAGAGCGTGCCCTCAAGGATGGACCCCAGGCACTGACGCTCATCGAGTTCGCCCAGTTGATGCGGGATCTGGAGCCGTTCGCGGCGGCTGCTGGCCGGCCGCTGAAGCAGGGCGAAGCCGAAACGGAATAGGCGCTTCGCCAAAGAGCAGATACGGCCGCGAGAGGGCGGATGGGATATCGCGCGGTGCCCTATCCGCCACTCTCCCCGGCCGGGGGCCGGCCTGGTCCCGCGCGCGTCTATCCGCCTGAAAACGCGCCCGATAGAGAGCAGCTGCTCCTCAGGAGCTCGCGAGGCCGATCTGACCGGGCAGGCCGCGCGTGGCGAGTGACTCCTTCCTGCACACTATGGCATACTCATCTATTTGCATCATTGGCATGGGTCTGCTTGGCGGTTCGCTCGGCATGGCTTTGAAGCAGCGCGGGCTTGCCCGGCGGGTGGTGGGCGTCGCCCGACGCCCGGAGGCGTTGGAGCGCGCCCGGGAGCTTGGCTCCATCGACGAGGGCGGGTTGGATGCCACAGCAGCGGTAGCCGGCGCGGATCTCACCTTTCTCTGTGTGCCGGTTCTCGCCATCACCAGGCTCCTGCCTCTCCTTGCGCCGCATGTGCGCGCCGGAGGCGTGGTTACCGACGTGGGCAGCACGAAGACCGCCATTGTGGACGCGGGCGAGAGCGTGTTGCCCGGCCGCTTCCTCGGGGGACATCCGATGGCCGGCTCGGAGCAGGCAGGCATCGAGGGGGCGGACCCGCTTCTCTTCGAGGGCGCCACATGGGCGCTTACCCCCGGGGAGGCTTCCGCGCCGGTGGAGCCGCTCTCCGAGTTGATCACTGGATTGGGTGCCCGACCGCTTCTTCTTCCGCCCGAGGAGCATGACCGGGCCGTCGCGGCTACCAGCCACCTGCCCCATGCCACGGCGGCGGCGCTGGCCCGGGTGGTTGCGGACGCGCTTGGGGAGGCTGAGGCGGCGCCCCGGCTTGCTGCCGGCTCGTATCGCGATACTACGCGCGTTGCCGCGAGCAGCCCAGAGCTGTGGCGCGACGTGTGCCTGACCAATCGGGAGCCGATCCTCGCCGCGCTTGGCCGGATGCAGGGCTACCTGGCGGAGCTGGCGGAGGCCCTTCGGCAAGACGACGTGGTGGCGGTCGAACGCTTCTTCCGCCAGGGAAGAGAGGCGAAGGCGCGCATGGAGAGCGCGCGCCGGAAAGGATAGTTGGTTTGGCGTCACTCCGCATTCCCACCGCTGGACCCCTTCAGGGCGCGGCGCGGGTGCCCGGCGATAAGTCGATCTCCCACCGCGCCGTGATGCTTGGCGCTCTGGCCGAGGGGGTCACCGAGATCGAGGGGTTCCTCCCAGGGGCCGATTGCCTTAGCACCATCGCCTGCTTCCGCGCGCTCGGCATTCAGATCGAGCAGCCGGATCCGACTCGCGTCATCGTCCATGGCGCTGGCGAGGCCGGCCTGCAAGAGCCGGAGGATCTGCTCTACGTGGGCAACTCGGGCACCACGCTCTACCTCACCCTGGGTGTGCTCGCCGGGCAGGCATTCACCAGCGTTTTGACCGGGGACTCCTCGATTCGGCGGCGTCCGGTGCAGCGCGTGGGGATCCCACTCCGCCAAATGGGGGCCACGATCCTGGCGCGTCGGGATGGCACGCTCCCGCCGGTCACGATCCGGGGCGGGGCCCTCCAACCGATCACCTACACGCTTCCATCGGCAAGCGCCCAGGTGAAGTCCGCCGTCCTCCTGGCCGGGCTGTTCGCCGAGGGCGTCACCACCGCCATCTCGCCGACGGTTAGCCGAGACCATACCGAGCGGATGCTACGCGGCTTCGGCGCCGACGTGCGCGTTGAGGGGATGCGCGCCTCCGTGCGCGGGCCGGCGCGGCTGCGCGCCCAACCGGTCTCCGTTCCGGGAGACATCTCTTCGGCGGCTTTCCTCCTGGTGGCGGGCTGCATCGTGCCGGGTTCCGAGATCCTGGTCGAAAGCGTGGGGATCAACCCAACGCGTTCCGGCATTGTGGACGCGCTTCAGGCGATGGGCGCGCGCATCACGGTGGAGCGCGAGAGAGAGGTGGCCGGCGAGCCGGTGGCCGACTTGCGCGTCTGCGCTTCCGAGCTGCGGGGCACGTCTCTGGCCGGTGCGATCATCCCTCGCCTCATCGACGAGATCCCGATCCTCGCTGTGGCTGCGGCGTGCGCTACCGGTGATACGGTGATCCGCGACGCGGGCGCGCTCCGGATCAAGGAGACCGACCGGATTGCGACGACGGCGGCACTCTTGCGCGCCTACGGCGTGGCCGTGGAAGTGCTGGAGGATGGCATGGTGGTGCACGGGGCTGGAGACCCGCGTGCCCTGAAGGGAGCTGAGATCGACAGCGAGGGTGACCATCGCATCGCCATGGCGGGCGCGGTGGCGGCTCTCGTCGCGATGGGGGAGAGCGTGATCCGCGGCGCAGAGTGCGTCGATGTCTCTTTCCCCGGCTTTGCGGAGCGGCTCCGGCAACTGGGGGCCGCTGTGGGAGAAGGTGAATGAGGCAGAACCACAGTGCGATCCACTATTGGCTTGCGTGTGAGGGCGTTCGCTGCCTCTGTCGCCTCCTGGGCGGGATTGAGGTGCTCGGGCGCGAGAACTTCCCCGAGTCCTCGCGGCTGATCGTCGTCTCCAATCACCTCAGCCATCTGGACCCGCCACTCATCGGCGGAGTGGTGCCGTGGTACACGCACTGCATGGCGAAAGAGGAGCTGTTCAAGACGCCGTTCATCGGGTGGTGGTGCCGGTGCGTGGGCGCGTTTCCGGTGAAGCGGGGAGCGGCGGACCGCCAGGCACTGCGCACGGCGTTGCAGGTGCTGGAGATGGGGCGCCCCCTGGTGCTCTTCCCGGAAGGCCGGCGCAGCAAGGATGGCCGGCTTCAGCCGGGCGAAGAGGGCGTTGGCCTCATTGCTCTTCGCTCACGCGTGCCGATCATCCCGATTGGGATCGCGGGCTCCCAGAGCATTCTCCCGCCTGGCAGCATCCGCTTCCGGCGCGGCCACGTGACGATTCGGATCGGCAAGCCGTTCACGCTGGATGACCTTTACGGTCAGACGGGCCGGCCCGCCGTTATCGAGGCGACCCGGCGCGTGATGGCCGAGATCGCCTCGCTCCTGCCCCCGGAGCATCAACCCGCGGATGGGATTCCCAGGACCATCTCCGTCGCGTAGGCTTCCCATCCCCTGCGCGTGGAGCACCGGGTCATAAGACGGGCAGCTTACACCCGATAGAGATCTGGCTTGAAGCCGAGAGCCTCGATGGTGGCAAGCACAGCCTCGCGGTCGGCGGTGCCAACCCACACCTGGAGATCCTCCGGTTGGTCGATGAAATCGATCTCCTTCTCGCGGAGCGCTTCCTTGATGCGCTCCAGTTTCGCGCTGCGCTCCGCGTCGGTGCCGTTCAGCGAGTCGCCGTGCAGCACGATCATCTCGGTCATCTCCAGCACTTCTGGCGGTTTTCTAGCCATGCACTCCTCCCATGCCAGGGGCTCAGGGCGCCCGGCATGACCGGCTCCGCTTCCCTGGCGCGGGCCACGACGGCCCGTTCCTGAACCCCATTCGCCCCGTAGCCAAGGCTCTCCTGCGCGCCACGGGGCGGGGCGTGGAGAGCGCCTGGGGGTTCTGGGGCACGGGGTCTCCATCCCCGGTGTACGGGCCGTGATGCCCGCAACGGGCAGGAGACCGGCGGATGCGCGTCGAAGATTCTTTTTGCCGGCAGCCTTTCTGAAAGCCACGATGCTCTCTTTGCTTGGCGCTGCCGGCTACGGGAAGGAGTGAGAGTGACATGGAGGAGTTGGGTTTTGGTATTATCGGTTGTGGTGTGATCGCTCCCTGGCACGTCGCCGGGATCAAGGCCGCTCGAGGTGCGCGGCTTGCCGCCGTGTGCGACATCATCCCAGAGAAGGCACAGGAGTTCGCGGCAAAGCATGGGGCGCCTCGTTGGTACGTCGATTACCATGAGATGCTGGAGAACCCGGAGATTGACGTGGTGTGCATCTGCACGCCCAGTGGTCTCCATGGGGAACCGACGATTGCGGCCGCCAAGGCGGGAAAACACGTTCTTTGCGAAAAGCCGCTGGAAGTGACCCGCGAGAAGATGGATGCCATGATCGCGGCCTGCCGCGGCGCTGGGGTGAAGCTAGGCGGTATCTTCCAGCGCAGGACCTACCCAACCATCCAGGCGGTTCGCCGCATGATCCAGGACGGCAAGTTCGGCAAGATGGTGCTGGGCGATGCCTACCTGAAGTATTACCGCTCGCCGGAGTACTACAAGAGCGCCGGCTGGCGGGGCACCTGGGAGCTGGATGGCGGTGGCGCGCTGATGAACCAAGGGGTGCATGGGATCGACGAGATCCTCTGGCTGATGGGCCCGGTCAAGAGCGTCTTCGCGCGCTGCGATCACCTGGTTCGCGACATCGAGGTGGAGGATACGGCCGTCATCCTGGTCGAGTACGAGAGCGGTGCCTACGGCATCATCGAGGGCACGACGAGCGTCTATCCGGGCATGTCCACCCGCGTGGAGGTGCATGGCGAGCTCGGCACCGCCATCATCGACGAGGCGAAGATCACCACGCTGAAGTTCCTCGGCGAGGAGGTGGACGCAGTCGCGAGTGAAGCGGACGATACCGGCGTCGCGTCCGACCCGCGTGCTATCGCCACCCATGGCCACGAGGTGCTCGTTCAGGACATGGTGGATGCGATCTTGGAGGATCGCGAGCCGATGATCCCTGGCGAGGAGCACCGCAAGGCGGTCGATCTGATCCTGGCAATCTACGAATCGGCGCGGACGCGCAAGGAGGTCTACCTCTCCTAGAGCGAGGGTACGACACATCCCCTGATCACGGAACGGCCCCTGGTATCCCAGGGGCCGTTTCCAATCAAGCGCCGGTTATGGCCTGGCTTTCCTACGGGCGCGACGCCGTTTGTGCGGGCCGGCTGCGCCCGGTGGCGATATCGATCACGTCCCAGAGCGAGGCGTCTTCCTGGCCCATCCGCCAGAAGCCGACGGAGCAGACGCCATACTTCTCGGCCAGCCGGGTCAGCTTTGCGCGTATCGTCTCGGAATCATCAAAGTGGACGAGGTGGCTGTGCCCGCTGCTGTCTTTGTAGGCCAGCCGCTTGGTCAGCGTTTCCTCATCGAAGATGACGCGTGGATTGTACTGGGCAAGGATCGCCTGCAGCCTAGCCGCGTTGGGATGGGTTCGCTTGCCCGTCTTCAGATCGTAGTCACGCCCGTAGACGCCGATGCCGATCATGAACTTGGAGGGCTCCATGCTGCGCATCGCAATGCGCGCTGCGCTCTCTAGGTAGTGGATTGGACTATGCGGGGTGCGCCCGGGTCCGAAGGTGTAGGTCATCGGCATCAGGCTATCGGCGTGTTGCGCGAGCAGGTCATAGTCGAGGCCCGGGCTGGGCGCGCCCTCCCAGGTGACATCCAGGGCGATGCTCAGCTCCTTGCCGCGCGCGTGCAGCTTCTCGGCGAGCTCCTTGACGAAGGCGTGGTAGCCGTGGTGATGGCCGGCACGCACGCCTTCAAAGTCGAGATCGACCCCGTCGTCGCCCTTCTTCTCGACGAAGGCGACGATGCGGTCGATGGCGGCAGTCCGCCGCGCGGCGGTGCTCAGGATGCTGGAGAGCACAGCGCGATCAAAGTCGCGATTGATGACGCAGGAGTAGACTTTCTTGCCGGCGGCATGCACGATCTGGCGCACTTCGTCGTTGCGCTGGAAATCGGGCGCCTCCTTCAGGTTGCCGTTGCCATCGACCGCCAGCCATTGGCCGGCGATGATATCGACCGCGCCCACATAGCGGCGCACCGCCTCGAAGCTATCGTCAGCATAAGGAACGTAATAGGCCTTCACTGTGCGCAGAATCGGCTGCGTGGCGGACGGGGCCTCTGGGGTTTCTGCCGGCGGAACCGGAAGCAGCATGGGTGGCATGACAAAAGGGGATACGGCCGTCTTTGCCTGGGGAGCGACCGGCTCAAGGGGGAGTAGATCGGCTTCGGGAGACTCCTTCAGTTCATCGCCCTGGAGGGGCAGGAGCGGAGCGAAAAGCATCAAGCAGATGGCCAATAGGGTATAGGGCACCGTTGTCCTCCTTCACACACATCAATCCACGCGGCGCTTCTCCTTGCTCTGCATCATCCGTGCGAATAGCGCGGATCCGCCTGCAGGGAGAGCCTCCGACAACGCGCTGCATCCCCTGGCGCCTGGAAAGGTGAGCTCGCTTTCCGGTGGAGCCCGGATACATCCGGCCAGCCTCATGCCCGACCTGGTGAGGGTTCGGCCAGGCATCTGCTGCACCTGGCCTGGCGAAAGAGCCGACCGAATGTTGGTATTTTATCAGAGGCGAGGAAGCGCCGTCAACCCCAGGTGAACGGCGCTTCCTGCTACGAGAGGTCGGAGAACTACGGATTGCCCTCTGCTGGGGGTGGCGCCATGGGCGGGGCCATGCCGCCCATCATGCCGCCCATGCCGCCCATCATGCCGCGGCACTGTGGGCACTGGCCGGAGGCGTGAAGCGATGCCATCCGCTGGAATTGCTGCCGCTGCGCGGGCGTGAGCACCTGGAGCGCATCGACGTAGGCGCGCGATTGGGTCAGCATGAACTCGGTGACCGCCTGCCCCAAGGCACGCACGGCTGTCTCGACGGCGCGCCGATCCGGGTCTGGACGGGTGAGCGCCTGCATCAGGTCGATGTGCGCCGCGTAGGCGTCGGCCAGGCGCCGGGCCATCTGCTTCTGATTCTCCGCGTGCAGCGAGGTCAGCCGGCTCACCTGGTCATCCGTCAGGTTCAGCATATCGCGGTGCATCAGGAGCAGGCGCACGGGTGCCATGACGGCGGCCATCGCCCCATGTCCGCCCCGGCCGGCCTGCGCCCGCGGCATTCCCATCATCGGGCACCCGCCCCTTGCCCCAGCCGGACCCCCATGGCCCGGTGGAGGCTGCGGAGCGGCGTGCGCCGCGGTGACGGCCAGCATGATCGCGAGGATCGCGCTTGAAAGCCTCATTTGCCCCTTTCCTTCCAGCTGGCGCATCCGCATCCCCTGCGCGTTGGATGACCGCGCGTCTGGGATAGGAAGCGCCGTCAACCAGTGGGTCCGGTGCCTCCCTTTCCCCGCGGATGCGCATTCCAAACGGCGCGATGCGCTCGGGGAGCTCGAGGCGCTCCCGCAGCTCTCTATCGCAAGGCGCGCTTACAGGACGAGGTCAGCGACGACGGCACGGTGGTCCGAAACCTGTTTCGGAGGCACGAAGCAACGCCGGGATGAGAGGCCCTCGCCGAGGAAGAGGTAATCGATGCGGAGGAGCGGCATGTTCGCCCGGAAAGTGTGCCCGAAGCCCCACCCGGCGATCCGGAAGGCATCGCCAAAGCGGGTGGTGATCTGGCGGTACAGCACTCCGCGAGGGGGCGTGTTGAAATCTCCGGCGATCACCAGGTGACTCGGCTGGCGCTCTGCCACCTCCAGGAGTGCCTCCATCTGCGCGGAGCGCACCCTGGCGGAGTCGTGGAGGTAGGCGAGGCCGGAGCGCGGGTTGCGAAGGAACGCCCGCGGGCGCGCGGCGGTGTTGAAGTGCACATTGAGCACGGTGAGCTGCTCCTCGCCCACCTGAACCACGCTCTCCAGGATCTCGCGCCGATGCTTCCCGGGCATTGGATGCAGGCGGTGAGAGAGGATCGGCAGGCGAGAAAAGGTGGCCAGCTCGCCATGCCGGACGAGGTGCCACTCCGGCAGGAGCCGCTGCAGCTCCGGGATCGGGTCGTCCCACACCCAATGCGGATTAGTCTCCTGGAAACAGGCGATTTCCGGCTGCAGCTCGCGGACCAGGGCCGCGACACGCTCAACCCCTTCGCTGGCGTGGTGAATGTTGAGCGTCATGATCCGCACGCGCTCGCCCGCTGCCTGACCCCGCGCGCCCAGTGGAACCGTCGCGCCCATGAGCGCGAACGCGAAAAGGACGCCTGCGCCGGTGTTGATCGCCACGGGAAGCCACGAACGGCGTGTCAGCCCCCAGACAAGCAAGCCTAGAGTGGGGACGAGGAAGGGGTGTTGCGGCGCGTAGGCCAGGAGCGTGGTGAGCCAGTGTCGCTCGCCCAGCAGCGTCTCCAGCCCCCATACCGTGACAAGCCCCGCCAGGTTCAAGCCTGATAGGATATGCAGCCCCCGATCCTGTCGTCTCCCCGCAGCCGGATGCTCCATTGGCTCTCCGCGTTTCCTCCTATACGTTACGCTACGGCAGCGCTGCACCCCAGGCACGTTCTTTGCCGGATGCAGCTTGCGTCCGGTACCCAGTTCCATCTGCTGGCCCGGATGCCTTTCCAGGAGGAGCGCCGCGGGTAGCGGACCCCCGGCGCGTTGTCGGTACTTACGAACCCACGGAGAGGCTGTTGATAGGCAGGATTCTGAGCCCTGGGAAGCCAACGGAGAAAGCGGGCAAGCCACGGTGAGCAGCGCTCGCGGCTCACGCGCCCCCGCAACTTCCCCGCTATCCGATCCTGAACGATGGCATCGGTGAGTCGCCATGTTGCCTTTCACGGGCAGGATGGCGGGTTGAAGGGGCCCCACCCGGCTGACCGGGACGAGGGCATGCCCGCGAGAGTGGCTGCCGGCGCCTCTTGTGACCGAGAAGAGTGGCCCATCGGCCGTTTTGGAGGGAGACAGTTCTTGGATTTGCAACACCGCAAGTGGGTGGTCTGCCCGCGCATTCCGGATGCGACGCTCGCCACCGTGCCCGAGATACCCCCGCTCCTGGCCCAGCTCCTTTACAACCGCGGGATTCTGAATGGGGATGCGTCGCTCAACCGGGATGTTCTCGCGCAGTTTCTACAGCCGCGCTGGGACGGAGGCCTGCACGATCCCTTCCTGATGGCGGATATGGGCAGAGCGGTGGAGCGCATCCTGGCGGCGGTGGAGCGGCGCGAGTGCATCGGTGTTTTCGGGCACTACGATGCCGATGGTATCACCGCGCTCGTCTTGATGACGAGCGTGCTCAAGCGTCTTGGTGCCCGGGTGGTTCCGTATATGCCTCGGCGCTCGGATGACTATGGCGTGAACGACAACGGCATCGCGGAGCTGGCGGCCCAGGGCGTTACCCTCTTGATCAGCGTCGATTGCGGGATTCGCTCTTTTCTCGCTCCAGAGACCGCCGCACGCCATGGAATGGACGTGATCATCACCGATCACCACACTGTTCTCCAGGGAGATGCTGGCGACGAGCTGCCGGCCGCGTTCGCGGTGCTCAACCCGATGCGCGCCGACTGCCCCTATCCGTGCAAGTCGCTGGCTGGGGTGGGCGTGGCGTTCAAGCTGGCACAGGCGTTGTTGCGCGCGCATGCCCAGCGCACGGGCGAGCCGGAGACGCACTATGCCAAGTGGCTGCTCGATCTCGTCTGTCTTGGCACCGTAGGCGACGTCTCCGATATCACGGGCGAGAACCGGACCCTGGTCACGCTCGGCCTGGAGATCCTGAAGCGGAGCAAGCGTCCGGGAGTGCAGGCGTTGCTGGGCGTGGCCGGCACCAATGTGAGCAAGCTGAACGTGGAGACGGTCGGCTTCCAGCTTGCTCCACGCATCAACGCGGCCGCGCGCATGGAAGACCCGTGGCTGAGCGTCTCGCTACTGCTCACCACGGATCCCGCCGAGGCGATGTCGACCGCGCGCCAGCTGAACACACTCAACAACAAGCGCCAGGAGATCACGAATCAGGCGATGGCCGAGATCGAGAAGCGCTATGGGGAGACGCTTCTCGAGCACAACGCTATCGTCGTGGATGGGAGCTGGCCGGCGGGGATCATTGGATTGATCGCGGGCAAGCTGCGCGAGGCGTATTCCCGCCCGGCCGCGGTCATCGAGATCAGTAACGAGGAAGAGGCTCACGGATCGGCGCGAAGCTGCCCCGGCTTCCACATCTCCGACGCCTTGCGCGATTGCGCCGATCTCCTCAGCCGCTATGGCGGGCACGCGCAGGCCGCGGGCTTCGCTCTCCCTCGCCAGAACGTGGATGCCTTCCGCGAACGCCTGCAGACCCTGGCGGACGAGAGACTGAGGCCCGAGGAGCTGGTGCCTGTGCTTGCTATCGACGCGCTTCTCGACCCGAGCGAGATTACGCTCGACCTCCTCCGTGTGATCCAACAGCTTGAGCCATGCGGGCCCGGGAACCCATCGCCTCTCTTTGGGATGCGAGGGGTGCGCGTGGCCTCTGCGGAGACCTTTGGCACGACAGGCGATCACCTCCGCCTGATGCTACGGGCGCCCGACCGAACCCTGCGCGCCACCGGATGGCGCATGGGTCTTCTGGCGGAGCAGTTCCCGCCAGGCGCGGCCGTGGATATCGCTTTCGCACTGAAGGAGGACTCTTACGTCGGATTGGCCCTCGATATTCAGGACGTGGCGGCTGCCGGAGAGCGATGATGTTGCGTGCGCGCTGGGGCGTCATTGCCGCGATCCTCTCGGCCCGTGCCGGTTCCATCGAGGCGCGTGTGGAGTTCTCGGATGCCCCCGAGGAGTCTGGGCCGGCGCTGGCCTACCCGGAGTTAACCGGACCGATTGCTGTTGGCGACCGCGTCCTGGTGAACACGACTGCGGTTCACCTGCGCCTGGGCACCGGCGGTCTGCACTTCATCATGGCGGTGGATCGTGGCGAGCCCTCGCTGCCTCCCCCTGGGCCCGGCCACATCATGAAGCTGCGGTACACCCCTCTCCAGCAGGCGGTTCTGACGGCCGAGGAGCGCGCCACCGCCGGCGAGCTTACGCTCCCGGAGGAGCTGGGGGGTACGCCCGTAGTGGCCGCTGAGTTGCACAGTCAGGTGGCCGCTGTGGCTGCCGGCATCCGTGCCACGGCTCCCGCAGCCCGGGTCGCCTATGTCATGCCGGATGCGGCCGCGCTCCCACTGGCGCTCAGCCATTTGATCCCTCGCCTCCGCAAGGCGGGCCTGATTCACACCACGCTCACCTGCGGCCAGTCGTTCGGTGGCGATCTGGAGGCGGTCTCCGTGCCTTCCGCGCTGGTGGCGGCCAAGGCGGCAGGCGCGGATGTGATCCTCGTCGCCCAGGGGCCGGGAAACGCCGGCACGGGCACGCCGCTCGGCTTTTCCGGCATCGCTCAGGCCGACTGGCTCAACGCAGCGCACTCCCTCGGCGGCGTGCCGGTCGCCGCGCTCCGCCTCAGCTTTGCCGATGCCCGCCCCCGCCATCAGGGCGTCAGCCACCACTCTCTCACCGTACTGGGGCGTTTTACCCTCTGCCCCGCGGTGGTTGCGGTCCCCCTCCTGCCAGATCCTCTCGCGCGGCAAATTGGCAGCCAACTTGCCATGCTTCCCGCGCGACACACCATCGAGATGCATGATGGCGAGCCGGCGCTGGCTCTGCTGGCGTCCCTGGGGGTCGCGGTGACCACGATGGGTCGCTCGGTGGAGGCCGAGCGCGCCTTCTTCCTGGCTGCCGGCGCGGCCGGGGTCGCCGCCGCCAGGCGTCTGGGCTAGTGGATGCGGTTCGCAGGGGGCAGGTGGCAGGTGACAGGGGGCGGTTCACCATTCGCTGACGAACGCAGGCAGGCGTCCCGGCGCGCTGCACCCGCCGGCGCCTTGCACGCTGCGCGCAGGGTCCCCCCTCACTCCTTCACTCTGTCATCCCCTCATCTGCCGATGGATCGGGGAAGGGGAGGACTGTCGAGTGTGTGGGATCACGGGGTATGTCGGTTCGCGGCACGCGCTGCCACTGGCGCTGGAGCAACTGCGGAAACTGGAGTACCGAGGCTATGACTCCGCCGGGGTGGCCTTTCCGGATGCGACGCGCGTCCAGGTAGTCAAGAGCGTTGGGAAGATCGCGGGGCTCGACCCGCTGGTCGCCGGCCTGGGCCAGGGATGCGGCACGGCGGTGGCGCACACGCGCTGGGCCACGCATGGCCGGCCCTCGACGGAGAATGCACACCCGCACGCAGACTGCCGCGGGCAGATCGCGGTGGTGCATAACGGAATCATCGAGAACTATCTCTCGCTGCGCGCCCGTCTCGAGGCCGCTGGGCATCTCTTCCAGTCGGAGACGGATACCGAGGTGCTCTCGCATCTGATCGAGGAGTACTACGCGGGCAAGATGGAGGAGGCGGTTGCGGCGGCGCTTTCCGAGGTGCGCGGCTCCTTTGCCATCGCCGTGGTGAGCACCTATGAACCCGATAGCCTTGTGGTCGCCCGGCGCGATAGCCCCCTGGTGATCGGCCTGGGAAGGGGGGAGTACTTCCTGGCGTCGGACATCCCGGCGCTGTTGGCCCACACGCGCGACGTGATCATCCTGGAGGATGATGACCTAGGCGTGCTCTCGCCGGCTGGGATGCGCCTGCGGAAACTGGATGGCACCATGGTGCAGCGCACTCCGATGCACATCACCTGGGATGTCGGGGCCGCGGAGAAGGGCGGCTACGAGCACTTCATGCTGAAGGAGATCCGCGAGCAGCCGCGCACGATCCGAGATACGATGCGTGGCCGGGTGATGCCCGACCACCAGGTGGATCTCAGCGCGGAGTTGAACATCCCTGCCGAGCGGTGGCGCTCCTTTGACAAGATCTCGCTGGTCGCCTGCGGCACGGCCTACTATGCGGGCTATGCCATGCGCTACTTCTTCGAGCGCGTGCTGCGCATCCCCGTCGAGCTGGAAGTGGCCTCCGAGTTCCGGTATCGCGACCCGACCATCGACGAGCGCACCCTCTTCGTGGTGATCAGCCAGTCGGGCGAGACGGCCGACAGCCTGGCCGCCCTCCGCCTGGCGAAGAGCAGGGGCGCGACGGCGCTGGGCGTTGTCAACGTCGTCGGATCGTCCATCGCGCGCGAGGCGGATTCGGTGCTCTACACGTGGGCCGGCCCTGAGATCTGCGTCGCCTCAACAAAGGCCTACACCTCCCAGCTGGTGGCCCTCTATCTCCTCGGATTGCACGCGGCGCGCCTGCGTGGTAGCTTCGGGGCCGAGGAGACGGCCGCCCTGGTGGCTCAGATGAAACAGCTGCCCGACCTGGTAAGCCGGGTGCTGGACTGTGATGAGTCCGTGCGCCAGATGGCGCCCAGCTTTGCCGGAGCCGCAGATTTCTTCGTGCTGGGGCGCGGCCTCGATTATGCCGTCGCGCTCGAGGGCGCGCTGAAGATGAAGGAGATCTCCTACATCCACGGCGAGGCCCTGGCCGCGGGTGAGATGAAGCACGGCCCCCTGGCCCTCGTCTCCCAGGGAACCCCCGTCGTTTGCCTCGTAACTCAGGAGGCGCTGCGCGAGAAGATGCTCTCGAACGTCAAGGAAGTGAAAGCCCGGGGGGCGACGGCAATCGGTATCGTCCGCGAAGGTGACACCGAGTCGGCGATGAGCATGGACCACGTGATCCATGTGCCATCCACCGACGACTGGCTAATGCCGATGGTTGCCGTGGTGCCGCTGCAACTCCTCGCCTACTACGTGGCGCGCGAGCTAGGGAGGGAGATCGACCAGCCTCGGAATCTGGCCAAGAGTGTCACCGTGGAGTAGCGCCAAAGCGACCAGGATGGCAAGCGCCTGAAAGGGGAACCCGCCTCTCCCACGTCGAATCCCGTGGGGGAGGTGGGTCTTATGTTTCTCCGGTTTCTCGTCTGTCTTGTGGTAGCCTGGATGGCATCGGCCCCGGCGTGCGTCGCGGGGCCAGTTGCCATCCGTGAGGAGGGCGAGCGGCTTTTCCTCGGGAATGGGCTGGCCGAGTACGAGTTTCGCAAGGACCAGGGCTACGATCTGGTGGCAGTCCGCCTGGAAAAGGGAGGCGAGCCGCTGCTCCTGACCAGCGCCCACCTGGTCTATTGCGAGGACGGGGTTTGGATGAAGGAGTGCGGCGCGGATCCGGGCGCGGACGCCGGCGCTGGCTTCGTCGGCCATCAGGTGGAGCGCGTCTCGGAAAAGGGGCGGAGTGGACTGCGTGTCCGCGCCCAGAACGACCGGCTCCGGGTCGAGAAGAGCTTCCTCCTGGATGCGGATGGCCCGGGTTTGCAGGTGCGCTATCATATCGAGACCATCGCCGCGCACGCGATCAGCCACGGCTACACGACGCTCGTCTGGCTGGATAGCCGTCCGAAGAGCTGGCTGCGCCCTGAAAACTACGCGCAGAATGGGCGCATCATTGAGAAGAGCGTGGTGGGGCCGCTCACCACGCTCAAGGTTGGCAACCAGCCGGTGTCGATGCATCCGGAGACCTGGGTGGGCTGCTACGACGTCGCCAAGGGCCAGGGCATTCTGGCAGTGAGCCCCCCAGGCGAGACGCTTCCCTTCCGTGCCGGCGAGCAGGGGGACCGTGGCTTCATCGGGCTCACCTTCCGCAGTCTCGTTCCGGGGGAGGATCCCAGCGGCACCGGCGCCTCTGTGACCGGAGCGTTCACCCTGGTGCCCTTCTCCGGCGAGGCCACAGCGGCCGTTTCAACGTGGGTGAAGCGCTATGGAAAGCAGCACATGCCGCTGCGATTCCCCCAGAAGGCGGAGAGCGGGCGCCGGCTGCGCGCCTTGCCCGAGGGCGCGTTATGGTGGGACCTGCCCACAGTCAAGACCTTCCCGGATGAGCCGGCGCCTGCCGCCACGGCATCGGCCGTGCAGGTGCAGGCCGCGCGCAACGAATATGAGCCGTTCCAGATCGTGCTCCGGCCCAAGACCGATCTGGCCGGGGTCCAGCTGTCGGTTTCGCCGCTGGTGTCGCGCCGCGGGAAGATCCCGGAGGAGTGCGTCTGGTGGAATCCCGTTGAGTATTACCGCTGCGAGCAGGCGATGGACGCCGCCGGGTTTGCGGGCGAGGTGCCCGATGCCCTCCTGCCCGCCGCGCCGGTCGATTGCCGGGCCGGGCGCAACCAGATCTTCTGGGTGACGATCCGGGTGCCGGGCGATGCCGAGCCCGGGGAGTATCGCGGCAGCATTCAGTTACGGGCCGGCTCGCGCGAGCTCGCTAGCGTGCCCGTCATCCTGCGCGTGCGGAGCTTCTCGCTTCCAGACGAGCGCTCGCTGACAGCGTTTGGTCCGCTCTGGAAGGCCCACCTGGTGAAGCACTACGGGGCAGAGAAAGCGGCTCAGCTTTGGCCGACCTACCTGGAGGACCTGGCCGCGCATCGCCTGGGGGCGCTGCACCCGGAGGCGTCGCCCGTCGCCAAGTGGGATGAGCAGGGCGCGCTGACTCAGATCGATTTCACCGCGTTCGACCGCGCGATGGAGGAGTTCTTTGCGCGCTACCGGATGAAGTACGTGGCGCTGGGTGATTTTACGATTGGCTACGGCCACATCCCTCGGAACAATCGCTTTGGCCGCGCCGAGGAGATCCTCACGCCACTGTGGAAAGCCCGGTGCGAGAGCTACGCGCGCGCGCTGGCCGCGCACCTTCGCGAGCGCGGCTGGCATGATCGCGTGGTCTTTAGCCTCTTCGATGAGCCGCGCGCCGAGTATTACCCGCTGATCCGCGATACGGTCGCCCTCCTCAAGCAAGTGGAGCCTTCGTGGCGGTTCACCTTCTGGGGAACTTACACGCCGGCCCTGGACGGCGCGATCCAGGTGTGGACCGTGCCGGCCACCTACTACTCGCCCAGCCTGGCCCGGAAGTTGCGTGCCCGTGGCGATGAGATTTGGGTCTACAATCCTCCTGGCTATTGCGTAGGGAGGACGGCGATGGCCGCGCGCGCCAACTACTGGTGGGCGTGGCGCGAGGAGATCCCGACGGTCTACCAATGGACGACCAACGCCTGGATCGACTGGACGGGGAGCACCACGCTGTGGGATGCCCAACGGAATGCATCCTGGGTGCTGCCGGGCGAGGATGGCCCCCGCGCCACGTTGCGCTGGGAGCTGACGCGAGAGGGGCTGGAGGATCACGAGTACCTCACGCTGCTGTCGCGGCTGGCGAAGGAGGCCGAGAAGCGCGGGCTGAAGGTGCCGGCGGTGGAGAAGGCGCTCGCCGCCGCGCGGGAAGTGGCGTGGTCTCCTGCCGATGAGAAGGCCGCCATGCTCCACACGCAGGACCAGCGCCAGCTGCATGCCGTTCGCGGCCAGGTCGCGGATGCCATCGAGGCGCTCCTGAAGCGGCTCCCGGCGCGTTGACATCCCCCCCAGTTCATGTTATGATGCCGCTAGCGGTGGAAGCATGGATTCACCGAGGGCTTCTGGTTCGCCAGAGGCTGGCGACCCTGTGCCCGCGCCAGAAAGCCGGTCGAGGGTGTCTGCAAATCGGTTTATCCAGGTGCGGACCAGGCACGATGGGTTGCTGAGCCGGGACGGATGACAAGAGCGACGACCAGATTCGTCCACTGTCACCTTTCCATAAGGAGTGATGGATGCAGTTTAAGAACCTGAAGGCGTCCGAGCTGGATGGGCGGGTGGAGCTGCCCGGCCTGAATGAGTGGATCGAGAGCCTGAACGGCACGGAAGCCGCGCTTCTGATCGCCGCCCCTGCGGGCACGGGCAAGACGGCTGCCGTGGGCGCCATTGCCCGCAAGCTGGAGCGCGACGTCATGCAGTGCGACCTCCTGCAGGTCTTCGAGTATCCCGACAGCCGCGAGGCGTTCCGAGACCTCCTCACGATCATCGAAAACCTGCGCTCGATCGTGTTTCAGGCGGAGGGGATTGGCCGGCTGGGAGACCGCTTCCAGGAAGCTGGCGATGCCTCGGTCCTGGATCTGATGCGCGACTGGCTGGCTGATAAGAAAGAGCGTCTCCGCTCGCGCGGCGTCGTCTTGGTCGCCACCGCCCGGAGCCTGAACGGCCTGCCCGAGGATCTGCTCGCGCAGTTCGACAAGGTCTTTTCTGCTCCCTGAGTCTACGGGGAAACCGGATGCGCCAGTAGTCCGAGGCAGCGCGCTCTCTAGCAGGCCGCTGCCTCGGACGCGGCAAGCCAATACCCGAATGGCACCCCCGGTGCCGCCTCCCCCGAGAAGGCCTGCGCCACCGGGTGGCGTTCTTCTGTCGGGCCTCCCCAGAAACATCTCTCTTCATCCCCGCGTGACGGCTGGTCCTCTGGATCAGCCGGTTGTTTGCCCCTCCGGATGTAAAATCGCTCCAAAACGGCCTGCTTCTTGCTTCGTGCCCGCTCGTAGTTTTGCAGCGGAAAGCCGCGGGGAATGATGGCGGCAGCGCGCGCCGCCGCGGCGACGGGCGACCGATGTGAGCGTAAGTGAGGAGGGTTTCTATGGCCAGGGAGATCCCGCGGAGCGAGTGGACGGAGTTCCTGACAGATTTCACCGTGAGTAATGAGGGCCGCATAGCAAGAGTGGAGGTCGATGGCCGGTGCCTGGGAGACGCCGAGGGGGAAGATGCCTTTGTTCTCACCGGCGTGGAGGCCGGGGTGCAGGCCGAGGATGAGGATACGATTGTCGTGGCGCTGGCGGATATCGAGGGCGAGCAGCAGGGCCGCGTCACCCACCGCATCGAGGATGTCACCACGCTGCGCGTTCGCGAGCACGATGGCATGGTGGATGGCCTCGAGATCGAGACCCGCGAGGGGGCGCGGGCTGTCGTCCATCTCGGCGAGGAGATGCCGGCGACCGCGTGAGATGCACCTCCAAAGCGGCAGCCGCGGCGGCTGGCATAGTTCTACCGGCTGGGCACGAGGCGGACAGTGTGAATCGTACCGCGACCGCCGGGCGGGATGGGATGCCAGAGTCGGACGAGCGCGCTGAGGGGGCGTAGTCTTGCCACGTGTCTGTTTGAAGCGGGTGCGCTGCCGGGAAATGGATGGGTGATCCGGGGCCGGGGGGATAGGCGCCTACTCCCGGCCTCGGGGGAGTGGCACGCCCTCGCAGAAGAAGGGCGTGCCCAGCTCCGCGATGGCCGACCAGGGCACCTGCTCGCCCGCGAAATGGGCATGGGAGAAGAGCAGAAAACTGAGCGCCCTGCCCGGGTTGTGCGCGGGCACCCGGCGCACGAAGTAGGGCCAGTCCATCTCAGGACCCACTCCGGCGACGATGGAGACCGCGTCCCACCAGTCGGGCCGGCCCTCCTGCCAGGAGTAGATCTTCCGCAGGAGCATATCCTCCGGACCGAATCCGCGAAACGGGTAGCCACCAAGCATGATGGTGCGCGCATGCTGAAGCGCATCCTCATCGAGATCGGCAACGCCGCTGGAGTGGACGATCAGATCGACCGGAGCGCCTGCCTTCTCGGCCTTGAGGAGCCACGCCTTCTCCGTCTCCTCGGTGTAGAAGCCGGCCGCGTTTAAGACCGACATCGCCCGGTTCTTGTCACGCGGGTGGATGTAGAAGTCGATATCCTTGGTATCGCGCCCCCGACCGTAGAGGCTGACCATCAGGCCCCCGCCCAGGAGGTGGGGCACGTGGTTCTGCGTCAGGAGCTGTGTCGCCTCGTAGTAGACCGGCAGGTGCTCCTTGTCCACGAGTAGCCGGTTCTCTGGCATGCCCTCACCCCCCTTTTCCACGCATCAACGCGGATGCTCGCTGATGCAACCATACCCGACACTCTCCTCTCCCATGCGCAACTACAGGAGGACCGTCGGGCGGGGGCGAACAGAAGTGACAGTCAGGGCGAGACGACACATCAGGGATAGGAGGATCAAGGCGATGGAGCTGCCGATATTGCCCTTGCATACCGTGCTCTTCCCCCAGATGGTCCTGCGCCTGCTGGTGACGGAGCCGCCCCATCTCGAGATGGTGCAGCGCTGCATGGATGGCGACAGGACGCTGGGGATCGTGTTGGCGCGACCGGGAAAGACGCTGGACGATATCGAGCTCTGCCGCGTGGGGACGAGTGCCTACATCGCCGATCTGACTGAACAGGGAGATGGACGCACGCTCCTCCTCGTCTTCGGGCAGCGCCGTTTCCGCCTGCTCGATTACCGCGATGGCGAGTACTTCGTCACGGGGAACGTCGAATGGCTTCCGGAGACAGGGGAAGACGCCAGCGTGGGGGTGTCGGTCGTGACAGAGCTTCTGCAATGCTATCTCGCCGATATCCTCAAGCCACTCGGCCTGGCCCACCCCTTTCCGGGTGAGGTCGAGATTCCGCAAGAGGCCACGGAGCTCTCGTACGTGGTCGCCATGCTCCTGCCGCTGGCTCTCTCCGAAAAACAACGCCTTCTGGAGCTGCCTGGACCCGCTGCCCGGTTGGAGGCGGAGGTGCCCCTCCTTCGCCAGCAGATCGAGGCGGACCGGCAGGGCGGCCGCTGGCGGAGCATCGCCCGTCCGCTGGGCAAGCAAGACGCCGAGTGGATGGCGCAGTGGCGAAACTGAGCGCCCCGGATCAGGCCGCCAGAATCACTTTCCAGGCGCTCTCCCAGGCGTCTAGCACAGCCGTGCGCAGGTCCGGTCGGCAGACCACGCGCACCTTGCGGCTGTATCGCTCAAATGACTGGGCAAACTCGGATTTCATCTGCGAGAACCCATAGTCGTTGAACGGCACCAGGTAGCGCTTGCTTCGATCGCGTTGGGGCGAGACGACGACGCGGAGTGTGTTGAAATCCTCCACGTCGAAGACGCTCTCGGGCTCGGGGATGTCGAGGAGCACCTCGTGGCCCCGCAGCGGAATGCCGGTGCGTCGGGCGAGAAGCTCGCACACCGCTACCTCCACAGCGCGCCGCCGCGTGGGATCGCGGTGGAGCTGCACCAGATGCGCAATCTGCTCCTGCCCCAGACGAAACTCTGGCTCGCCAACTCCCGGTTCCGGGTAAAGGGTCACCGCGCGCTTGTACAGTTCGCGCCGCTGGAGCATCTCGGCCAGTTCGCCAGCGGGGAAGGCGCCCGCGACGGCGGGCGAGGCCAGGTGGCAGAGGAGGGCGTCGTCAGAGAGCGAGTAGAACCACTCGGGGCGGATCACGCCTGCGGCGACGCCATCCTGGAGCAGCCGGCCAAACATGGCGCTGGCGATCCGGGCCGTGTGGTGCCAGTAGATGTGCCGGAACATCATGTATTTCGAGAAGATCAGGCTCTCCAGCGGGGCCACACCCTTCTCGGTGATGGCGATCCGCCGGCCACCCGGACCCACGTCCAGGACCAGCGATTCGATGAGGCGGTCGGTATCGATGTGCCCGTAGGGAACGCCGCAGGCATCGGCATCGCGCATCAGGTAATCCATCTTGTCGGGATCGACGATGCCGCTGAGCAGGCGCGCCGGAAGGTTGTCCTCCCCGCTCGCGTCAACCGGCGCGATCGTGTTCGCGACGGATCTCGGATCCGAGATCCCCCACTCCTCGCGAAGCACCGTCGCCAGGCCGCCCGGTCGCTCTGGATCCAGGTATTCGCGGGCGCGTTCTTCATGGTCCAGGAAAAGCGGCTGGCCGGCGCTGTCACGCAGCGGCAGGTGATCCAGGAGATGGGCGCAGGGGTAGTGGCCGATATCATGAAGGAGTGCCGCCGCCAGGAAAACGCGCCCTTCATCCGGCGCGATCCGAGGCTCCCCGGTCTCCGGATCGTTGTTGTAAGGGTTGGCCAGGAGGCTGAGCAACAACTGGCGCGCCAGATGGTAGGTGCCGATGCAGTGCTCCAATCGCGTGTGCGTAGCGCCGGGAAAGGCGTAGTGCACGAAGAGGAGTTGCTTCACCTGCTGCAGGCGGACGAAATCCGGATGCTCGATCACCCGGCGTGCCGCCCTTGAAAGGGGAATATGCCCCCAGATCGGCAGCCGAACATAGCCGCCATCTTGCGCGAAAAGGAATTGCCAGTCGCCGCTGATTCTCTCCAAGTGTCCCTCCAGGGATGGCCACGCTCGTCGTCCACCATCCTACCTTATTATAGCACAGGCCTGCCTGCCATGGCGCGCCTCGCTCTCTCTCCCGGCTGGGATTCCGAGATAAGGGATCCGAAGCATCGAAGGCGGCGCAGAACCCGGCGCGCGGAGGTTAACCACCGCGCGTGGGCTGGCGATACGCCCGGATATCTCAAAACGGCGGTGGCTGGGAAGCGGAGACCAGAAGGGGCTTTGCCTGGAAGCAGCGCGGAGATTCGAGCTCCGCGCGCGTGGGTGTTGCGCAACCCGGCGCACGGGGATTGATCACCGCGCGTGCTGGCAGCCTTCTCCATGCATGTCCGCCCTTTATCTCGGAATCCTAGCTCGCCCGCAGCGAGGCGCGGGTTGGCACGCCGGCTACGGCTGCCCCTTACGAATGAATACGGAGCGATAGACCACCACCTCGTCACCCTCCCCAAACTCGTAGAGGGAGACCATGCGCCGGCCATCACCATCCACATCCGGGAAGTCCTCATCCTTCACCGGGCGGTCCAGAAGGATGCTCTCTTTCTCCACACTCACCACGCGGTAGCGTGCCTTCAAATCCTCGCCGGTCGCTACCGTTCCATTGTAATAGCCCGGCTTGAAGCCGCTCGCCGCTTCAACCGGCGGCGCGGTCTCCGTGATCAGGCATCGCCGGTCGGGCGACACCGACATCAGCTTCGAGCGGAAGAGGATGCTGTTCAGATCGAGGCGCGCTTGCTTGCCATCGTCGCTCGCCTCCTCCAGGTGGTAGGCGCTCCGGTGATTGCCTCCCCGGAGGTAGATGAGCTGGCCTGGCCGGACGAGGTCGCGCGGGATGGGATGCTCAAGCGTGATCTCGCTCTTTCGTAGATCGGCCCGGATGACGCGCGAGCGGAACGCGGGCGGAATCTCGGAAACCCCCTCGTTCCCCCGGCGCAGCCGCTCTCCGTTCACCAGGTGAAGGGCGCGCAAGACGCCCTCCTTCTCCGACCAGTAGCCGAAGCTACCCCGGAACTCCAGCCCGCCGGCGCGCAGAAGCGCGTCCGGATTCCAGGAGTAGAAGAAAGTGTCCACCTGGCCGCCGGCCAGTGTCACCCGAAGTGCAACGGGCGCGAACTCCCCACCCGGGCGGGCGCCCTCCACCGGGAGGCGCTCTACCTTCTGGATGAACGGCTCGCCCTCGTAGGGCTGCCAGAGCGCGATAAACTCGCTGGCGCCATCGGCTCCCTCCTCCTCAGCAAAGAGGTAGCGGATCGGCGGGATATCCGGCTTCGCGCAGCGCGCCGTGATGTAGCGCCGCCCCGGCCGTCCGAGATGGGTGATCCGCAGGCGCACTGGTTTCTCCTGGCACTTCCAATCGGCCCATACATCGCCATCGAAGGCTGCTGCCTGTGGCTCGACCATGTTGTTGGCCAGACCGCGGGTGATGCCGCTGACTTTGTAGACGGTACCCTTCTCACCGAAGGTGAGGCTCGATTGAAAGTCATCATGGCCGGGGCCGTGGAAGCAATAGGTGCGCGTCGTTCCGCCGGCCAGGCGCAGGATATCGAGGAGGTAGACATTCCCGCCGGGGGCATCCGCCAGGCAGACGGCCCGCCGGTAGACGCGATTTGGGAAGCCGTCGGGCGCCGCGCTGACGTCCGCGAAGGAGGCCACCGGGGCTCCCGCGAACAGCTCGAGATCACCACGGGAGATGGCCGACCGGTACTGCCCCGACCGGTCAATCATTCCGGTGTTATGGTGGGCGACGTGAGCGGTATCACCCATCGGGTGGGCCCAGCAAGGATACCCCAGCTCGGGGGCGACGCTCAACCCCTTGGCAAACATCTCGATGTTGAGGTTGTCCTGGTGGTGATGCCCGCGTCCATAGCCATAGCGTAGAGCGATTCCGGCGCGCTCCTCCTCCTGCGCCGCGTGGGCGCGCGATTCCAGGAAGACGAAACCCACGCCGTCCAGGACACGGCTTTCGAGGGGTGGCTCCGGCCCGGCCTTTTTCGCATGAGCAGCGACCTGCGGCCAGATATCCTCCTCGAAAAGCCCCGGATCGCGCGGGCCCAGGCGGAAGAGAGCGCGCGCCAGGCGATCCGTGGGCCAACGCCGGTAAGCGCGCTCATAGGTCGTGCGCACGGCCGCCGGGATCCCCTTCGGATACGCCGCCGTGTTGCCCGCGCCACTATCGCCATAGCTGGGACCGAAGCGACCGGCGACGACGAAATCGAGCCAGGTGTCGAACTCGGCGCGCAGCTTGGGGTAGAGCGTCTCGTCATACAGGTTGCACCGGGCTTTCCAGCGCGGAGAGTTCACTTCCGACAGAATCTCCGCCATGTCTGATTTCGAGTTCAGGTAATCGACGGCATAGCCCAGGGCCGAGATCCAGACCGGGCCCTCGCGCGTGGTCGTGTTCACAAGCGTCTCGTCGTCGAAGCCGCCCATGTTGGTGCCGCTGTTGTAGGCATGCGTGAACAGCTCCTCGATCCAGCGGTCACTTACCGCTCCCATATCAGCGCAGACGGCGAACTGTGCCATGTCTTCCTCGCGCGCGCCCATGTTCCCGCCGGAGAGCTCCCGGCGCATCCAATCCCAGCCGAACAGCTGCACCACGTAGGTGTCGATCAGCGCGCGCACATCCACTGGCGTGCGGATCGCCGGGTCCTTCGTGTGGAGAAAGTCAGCGAGCGCCTGATCCTCGCCAAGGAGGTCAAAGACCGCGTCATAGGCGCGCACGAGTGGCACCAGGATCTCATTGCGCTCCCAGTTCCCATCGAGAAGCAGACGCCCTGGGCGCAGATAGTGGGAGTCCACCTGCTGCCAGCGCATGTTCATCCCGGGATAGACATAGGCGACGCGCGCCAGGATCACCCCCACCTTGTGCGCGGCAGCGCGGTCGCCGAAGAGGAGGGCGCGTTGCGCCATGCGGAGCACCTCTCCCCCGAAGTTCTGCCAGACGGCGTGGTGGTTGTAGTAGGCCACCCACCCCGCGTAATCGTCGCGCTTGCCGGTGCCCGGATCCCATCCCCAGCCATCATCTGGGTAATCGCCGCTGGTGAAGTCGCCACGGGCATAATCGTTGGTGGGGAAAAGCTGCTTGCATACGGGGCACTGTGCCTTGAAGGGGGTTGCCGTGTTGTTCCGCCAGGGATAGAAGGCGTTCACGCGGTAGATCGCTTCACCGCACTTGGGGCAGGGCCAGTTGCTATAGCACTCCCGCGGCACGTTCCATGAGGGGAGGCTGGCGAAGATCTCCTCGTCGCTCTTCCCGTCATAGCGGGAGGGGCGGACCAGCTCCTCGCGCAGCTTTGGGTAACGCTCCAGGTTCTGCCTAGCCAGGGCCACCTTCCGGTCGGTGTAGTAGGACCGGCCTCGCTTGCGCGCCGTGGGATCGATCCCGGGTACCACGCGAATCTGCTCCTCGATATCTTGACGGTAGGTGCGCACCGTCAACGGGAGCGAGAAGGTTGGCCCGTTGGCCGGAGCGAGCGTGATCGAGCCCTTCTCGATGCCCCGGTTGGCCCGGAGGTAGAAGCGCGTGCGCGTTCTCCCGCGTCCTGGCTTCGTCCGGTCGAGGAGCTGGACGCCCTCCGGGAGGGTGATCTTGACTTCGAGCCCCGGGTCGAACGGGGCCTCTACCCAGAAAACCTGCTCCATCACCGGCACCGGCGCAGGCCCAATGGTGGGCTGATCCGACCGGCGATAGGGATCGGGGAGGTCCGCGGCGGCCCCCCAGGCGCCCGTCGCGATGACGAGCAGGAGGGGAATCAGGTATAAGTACGAGTGAGAGAGAGCCATCTATCACCTCTGCCGAGGCGGCGAGAGACAGGCTGCTCCCTTCTCCCGCGTCCGGCACCGTGTAATCCACCGGCAGGGCCGGCTGATCCCCTGGTTCGATGCGGATCCTCACGCCTCCTCGTTGCCCCCGCCCGGGAGGATCGAGGGGCAGAGGACACGCGGCACGGATGCCAGGGCGCGACTTGCTGGCGCATGGCCGGAAGCCCGGGGGGCGCGCATGGGCACGTCTGCCGGGGTGACGCTTGACGCTCCCGCCCCAGGTGGTTACAATGTACCCAACAATGGGCTGGCCACATGGCTGGCGCATTCCACTGATTTGCCCCTGCCGCGGGGCGCCAGGGAGGGCGGAATGGCTGAGGAGCAGCGCCTGGAATGGGAGGCGCTTCCCACCGAGGAGTTGGTGGAAGAGCTGGAGTACGTGGGTCTGAGATTGCCCTTAGGGTTGGTCGAGGAGATCCTCCGCCGCGGCAAGGACGCCTTGGAGCCACTGGGACGCCGCGTGGCCGATGCCAGCCTGTGGGAGAGCGACGGCGATGAGCGGTGGGCACCGCTGCACGCGCTCCACCTGCTGGGGGCCATCGGCGAGCCCGCAGCGGTCGGCTTCATCCTCGATGCCCTGCGCATCAACCCCGAGCCAGATGAGATCATCGAGAACACGCCCACAGTACTCGGTCACCTCGGGCCCGAGGTGATTCCCGAGCTCTCGCGCTTCATCCTGGACGAGTCGGTGGATGGGCTGATGCGCGGCGTTGCCTGCGACGGTCTAGTCTCCATCGCGGTGTTGCACCCGGAACATCGCGACGAGGTGGCCCGCTTCCTCCGCCGCTTCTTGGAAGAGGCCGCACAGCACGACCGCGAGGCTGTGACGGCAGCGATCCTCAGCCTGGTTGAGTTGCGCGATAAGGAGTCGCGGCCCGCCATCGCGGCAGCGTTCCGATCCGGGCATGTGGATACGGACCTGGTCACCCTCGAGGATGTGCATGAGGCGTTCCAGCAGCCGGAGCGTGTCCGTGACGACTGGCACTTCACCGGTGATCCGCTGGAGTTCTTCCAGCCGGAGCGGCTTGAGAAGATGCGGAGCAAGGAGTGAGCCGGGCAACGGGGCACGAGCACAATGGATGACCTGGTCGAGCAGTTCCTCGGACATCTTGCCTCTCATCGGCGCCTCTCGCCGATGACGGTGAAGTCGTATGCCGAGGACCTGGCGCATTTCCTGCGGTTTCTGGAATCGCCCGATGTGGCGTGCGAGGAGTGGGGGGCGGTGGATGTGCAGGTCATCCGGCGCTATCTGGGCGCGCTCCAGGATCAGGAGTATCGCAAGACGACCATCGCGCGCCGGCTCTCCTGCCTGCGGAGCTTTTTCCGGTACCTGGTCCGGCGCCGGGTGATTACCGCGGACCCGATGGCGGGTCTCATGGCGCCGCGGCTGGAGCGTCGACTTCCTAAGGTGGCGAACCGGGAGTTGCTGGATGCGCTCCTTGAGGCGCCGGACGAGACAACGCCCGCCGGGCTGCGCGACCGGGCGATTCTGGAGCTGCTCTATGCCACCGGGGTGCGCGGCAGCGAGCTGGAAGCGATCGACGTGAGCGATGTGGAGTTCGGGCGCCGGGAGATCCGGGTGTTGGGGAAGGGGAGCAAGGAGCGCGTCGTGATCTTCGGGAAGGCGGCCCAGGAAGCGCTGGCGGAGTATCTCAGCCGCGGCCGGCCCCACCTTTTGAAGGAGAACCGAGACGAGCCGGCGCTCTTCCTCAACCGCTTCGGCAAGCGGTTGAGCGTGCGCTCGGTGCGCGACATCCTGGAGAAGTACCTGATGCAGGTGGCTGCGGAGCTTCACCTGAGCCCCCACTCCCTGCGCCACTCCTTCGCGACGCACCTCCTGGATGGAGGCGCAGACCTGCGCGCGGTGCAAGAGCTTCTGGGACACAGCAGCCTGGGGACCACTCAGGTGTACACGCACGTGAGCAACCAGCGCTTGCAGGCCGCGTTCCGGCGAGCGCACCCGCGAGCGTAGCGCGGCGTCGACACCAAAGGGATCTTCTGGCACCAGTGCGTTTAACGGCGCCCCCGGCGATGGGAGCACGCGCTATCGGTTTGCCAGGGGGCTTTATGCGGTGCGTGCCACGGGTATAAGGAGAACGAATGAAGGTGCACCATACCACGATCGTCTGCGTGCGGCGCGACGGCAAGACCGCAATCGCCGGCGATGGGCAGGTGACGTTCGAGAATACCATTATGAAGCAGGGGAGCCGGAAGGTGCAGCGCCTGGCCGGCGGGAAGGTGCTGGCTGGGTATGCCGGCGCCGCTGCGGATGCCCTAACGCTGATGGAGCGCCTCGAGGCCAAGCTGGATCAATATGCGGCGAACCTGGAGCGCGCCGGTTTCGAGCTGGTCAAGGAGTGGCGGACCGACCGCGTGCTGCGCCGGCTGGAGGCGCTCCTTGTCGTGGCCGATGAGCGCGGCATGTTTGTGATCTCCGGGGGCGGCGATATGATCCGACCGGATGGCGACGTGATCGCCGTCGGCTCTGGAGGCGGATATGCGCTCGCGGCGGCGCGCGCCCTGATGAAGCATACGAGCCTGAGCGCGGAGGAGATTGCCCGCGAGGCGCTCGGGATCGCGGCATCCATCTGCGTCTACACGAACGAGAACATCACTGTCGAGCTTCTTGGATAGCAGGCGCCGTTCGGCGCTTCGCTCGCCCGAAGCCGCGGCGGCTTGCTGGCGCCGCCAAGGGGGGATAGCATGAGGCAGTTGACCCCACGGGAGATTGTGGAGGAGCTGAACAAATACATTGTGGGCCAGGATAAGGCAAAGCGCGCGGTGGCGATCGCGTTGCGCAATCGTTACCGGCGGCGCCTGCTTCCGGAGGCGCTTCGCGAAGAGGTGATTCCGAAGAATATCCTGATGATCGGGCCGACCGGCGTGGGCAAGACGGAGATTGCCCGCCGCCTCGCCCGGCTCGCGAACGCCCCCTTCGTGAAAGTGGAGGCGACCAAGTTCACCGAAGTGGGATATGTGGGCCGCGATGTCGACTCCATGGTGCGCGACCTGACCCAAGTGGCGTATCGCATGGTGCAGCAAGAGCGGATTGAGGATGTGCGTGAGGAGGCCGAGCGCCTGGCTATCGAGCGGATTGTTGACCTCCTGGAGCCCCTGCCCCGGTCGCGCCAGGAGGGGAGCGCCTCCGATTTCCTCATGGAGGCGGCACGGCAGTTTATGGGGGCGCGCGCAGGGGGGACCACGCGGCCAGCGCCTGTACAAGAACCCTCCGCGTCTCCCAACCTCGAGGCCCGGCGCGCGGAGCTGCGCCAAAAGATCATTGCCGGCGAGCTGGATGGCGATCGGATTGAGCTGGAAGTGGAGGAGACGCACGCCCCCTTCATGCAGGTCTTCTCGCAGCAAGGCCTGGAAGAGATGGGGATGGACCTCCAGGGAATGCTGGGGAATATCATGCCCCGGCGCACCAAGAAGCGCAACGTCTCCATTGCCGAGGCGCGCGAGATCCTCCAGAAGGAAGAGGCGGAGAAGCTCATTGATAACGATGAGGTGGTGCGCGTGGCGATCGAGCGCACCGAGCAAGACGGCATCATCTTCGTCGATGAGCTGGATAAGATCGCCGGGCGTGAGAAGGGCGCCGGCCCGGATGTTTCACGCGAGGGCGTTCAGCGCGATATCCTCCCGATCATCGAGGGTGCGACCGTTGTGACCAAGTATGGACCCGTACGCACGGATCACATCCTCTTCATCGCGGCAGGCGCGTTCCACATGTCCAAGCCGTCTGATCTGATCCCGGAGCTGCAGGGCCGGCTTCCGATCCGCGTAGAGCTGGAATCGCTGGGAGAAGAGGAGTTCGTTCGCATCCTGAGCGAGCCGGAGAACGCGCTCACCAAGCAGTACGCGGCGATGCTCGAGACAGAAGGCGTGCATGTCGAGTTCACCGAGGAGGGCATCCGCACCATTGCCTCCATCGCCGTTCAGGTGAACTCGCGCACGGAGAACATCGGCGCCCGGCGGTTGCACACGGTGATGGAGCATCTCTTCGAGGAGCTCTCTTTCCTGGCGCCGGATATCCAGCCGGCTACGGTGCGCATCACGGAGCAGTACGTGCGCGAACGCTTGGAAGGCATCGTCAAGAACGAGGATCTGAGCCGGTACATCCTCTAAGCGCTCGCACGGCGAAAGCCCGTGGGGCTTTGGCCCTGGCGGGGCCATATGGGCTGCTTAGAGAGCTCTGATGGGGCGAACCCGACCGCGAAGACCGGGCTCGCGAAACGCGAAAGAACGGATGGACCGCCCTCGGTAGACGACTGGCGTCTTCCTCCCTGGGTCACGAATCTCGTGAAGCGGGGGAGGGGCCCCGAGCTGGGATTGCTCGGGCTCGCACCGCCCCTCGCCCGCGCCTCCGATCACTCCACCACGTTCTCGATGGAGCCAATCCGCTCGATGGTGGTGCGCACGCGGTCTCCCGGCTTGAGGAAGATGCCGCGGCCGCTGCCGACGCCCGCCGGCGTGCCCGTGGCGATCACGTCGCCCGGCTCCAGGGTGATGAACTGCGAGATGTAGTGGATCAGCTCGGCGACGGGGAAGATCATCTGCCCCGTGTTGCCGTTCTGCATCTCCGCGCCGTTCACTGTGAGCGTGACCTGCAGCCGCTGGGGATTGGGGATCTCATCGGCGGTGACGATCCAGGGGCCCATTGGCGCGAAGGTGTCGAACCACTTCCCGTTCAGCCAGTCGAAGAACTTGTCCCACTCCTCGGATTTGGAGCGCTCGCGGATCTTGAGCGCGCGCTCGGAGACATCGTTGATCACGGTGTAGCCCACCACATAGCTCAGAGCATCCGCTTCGGCAATCGCCTTGCCTCGCCGGCCAATGACGACTGCCAGCTCGGCCTCCCAATCGATCTTATTGCCTACCGGAGGGATGCGGATCGGATCGTAGGGTCCGACCACCGTGGTGGTGGGGGGCTTCATGAAGACGCGCGGCGTGACCTTGTCCTTCTCCTCGACGTTCCGCCCGCCCTCCTGGATATGCTCGGCGTAGTTGCCGGCCAGGCAGAACAGCTTGCGCGGGTAGAGGATCGGCGCGCAAAGCCGCACATCAGCCAATGGGAGAATGGCGCTGGCCGGCGCCTTCTCGGCGGCCTCGCGAGCGGCCGCGAGCCCCGGTTCACCGGCGTCCAGCAGGGCGAGCATCCCCGCGTCCAGTATCTTCTCGGCGGCGCTGCCTGCAGCGGCCGCTGCCAGGTCAACAATGCGGTCCTCACCCAGAACGGCGCCCACGCGCCTAGTTCCGTTGCGCTCAAATGTCGCCAGCTTCACAGCAGTACCCCTTCATCAGAACGGTGCCAATCCAAATCTTCCCTCCAAGCATAGCACATGAGGGGCACCCGAGGCAAGCCCATGCCAAGGCGTGACCAGGACAGGCGCCGTGCCCAGAAGGACGCGCCTGACCAACAGGCGAACAAGTCCCTAGGCCGGCGTCGCACGGTGCCGGCACAGCGCGTGTGAAGGGAGAGCGAATGGACTGGGTGTGGGCTGCTGGCATGGTGGGCGCAACCGGGAGCGAGGGCGGGCATGATGTGACGGGTCTGCTGCTCACGGTGCTGGTAATCTTCGTTGCCGCGAAGATCGGCGCGGAGATCTTCGAGCGGCTCAAGCAGCCCGCCGTCGTGGGAGAGATCCTGGCTGGCGTCATTGTCGGCCCGCAGGTGTTGCATTGGGTGGAACCCTCGGAAGTCACCTTCGCGCTTTCGGAGTTGGGGGTCATCTTCCTTCTGTTTATGGTCGGGCTCGAGACGAAGCCCTCAGATCTCCTTGCCGTGGGCCGGCAGGCGTTGTTGGTTGCCGTCGGTGGGGTGGTGCTGCCGATGGTGCTTGGCTACTTCTTCGCGTTGCACTACGGCACCACGCAGGTGACGGCGCTATTCATCGGCGCGGCCCTGGTGGCGACGAGCGTGGGCATTACGGCGCGCGTGCTGGCGCGCATGGGCTACCTGCACACGCGCACGGCGCGCATCATCCTCGGAGCCGCGGTCATTGACGACATCCTTGGCCTCCTGGTGCTCGCGGTTGTCAGCGGCTTCGCGCGCACCGGCGCCGCCGATATCCGGCAGATTGTACTGACAGGCTTCTACGCGGTTAGCTTTGTTCTCTTCATGCTCTTCTTCGGTTGCCGCGTGATGGCCCGCGCGTTGCCCGCCATTGACCGCCTGCGCATCGGCCAGTCGGTCTACCTGGGTGCTATCGGCCTCTGCCTGACGCTTTCGGTTGTCGCCGGTTACCTGGGCGTGGCGGCCATCGTTGGGGCGTTCCTTGCGGGAATGGCGCTCTCGGAGGCGAGCGAGGAGATCGGTCTCCACCGCCATTTCGACAACCTCTCGGAGTTTTTCATCCCCTTCTTTCTGGTCGGCATTGGGATGCAGCTCAACCTTAGCAGCCTGGCCAACCCCAGTGTGCTGGCGATGTGCCTGATCCTCACGCTTCTGGCCATCCTCGCGAAGGTCATTGGCTGCTCGCTGCCCGTGCTGTCCATGGGCGGTCTTCGCGCCATGCAGGTGGGAGTCGGCATGGTGCCGCGCGGCGAGGTGGGCATCATCGTCGCCCAGCTCGGGTTGGGTTTGGGCGCGCTGAACGATGATCTCTTCGCGGTTGTGCTCTTCGTCGCTGTGACGACCACCATGGTGGCCCCGCCGCTACTCGCCCCGCTCTATAAATCCGAACCCCGTGTGTTGCATGTGGATGAGGATGCGACCACGGCCGAGGTGGGGGTCGATATCTCCTGAACGGGTAGGTCGATGGAGTGGTCTGTGGAGTGCGCGAGTGAACGGATGCAAGGGTGCCGGTTCGATATCGCGCATTCCGGCCCAGAGTTTGGGCTTACCTGCCCCGCAGATGGGTAGTATACTCAGGCGTCAGTTCTCAGCAAGGAAGGGTCGGGTCGGGCTTTCCCGGGGGGAGAGGGGAGACGCGCCTTTCAGCCCCGCTGGCTACATAGGAGGACGACCCACCCGTCTGCGAGAGGTGCGATCAGGGCACCATCATCGGGAGGTAGCTATGGACGAAGACATGGCAGGCCTGACTCGCATGTTGACCGGTAGCTCCCTCGGGAGGTGCGCGCGCTGCGGTACCCCCAGCCGCCACCGGCGATACCGGCGGGGAGCGCATGGTGGGGACCATGAGGAGCTGTGCGAACGCTGCTATCGCTCCGTGGTCCGGGATGGACAGCCCGCCGAGTTGCCGGAAGAGGAGTGACGCCGCGGTGTGGCCTCTCTCTCCACGGCACGGCGGCAAATGACTGGCGCTGCGCGGGCGCCGGCGAAGCGACCGCAGGCTTTGCCGGCGCCCGTGAGATTCTTACGATGGGTTGGTGTGGAACCACAGGATCGCTTCGCCGGCGCCCGTTTCGAGCCCCTTGACTGCCCGTCCAGGGCCCCGGGAAACCGTCTGGCAGGAACGCCTGGCTCCATCCAGAAACCGAGAGACAGCTTTGGGAACGAGTTCCTCGCGCGAGTGGAAGAGAGGCCCGCAAATGGAGACGCAGATGGTGAATGAGCTCCCTGATCTCTTTCGGTTTGAGAATGGCGAGCGCGTGACGAGCGCTGACGACTGGCGGCGCAGGCGGCAGGAGTTGCTCGATCTCGTGGTCGGAATCGAGTATGGGGGAATGCCCCCGGTGCCCGCCGAGACTCGGGGCGAGCTGTTGCATGCGCATCAGGTGAGGCGGCTCCTTGGGGCACGCCATGCCCAATACCGGCTCCACACCGGTCCTGGCTGCTCCTTCTCCTTTATCCTGGACCTGATGTACCTGCCCGCGGAGGAGAGGCAGCCGGTCGTTCTCAACGGCGATGGCTGCTGGCGCTACGTCACCGACGAGGTGATCCAGGAGGTGATCCAGCGCGGCTATGTGCTGGCCACGTTCAACCGGTGCGAGCTCGCGCCGGATATTGGCAACAACGACCGGAACTCCGGGCTCTACCTCGTCTATCCCGAGGGCGCCTTCGGTGCGCTCTCCGCGTGGGCCTGGGGCTACCACCGGTGCGTCGATTTCCTCTCGACGCTGGAGTTCGTCGATCCGGACCGGATCGCGATTGTGGGCCACTCGCGCGGTGGCAAGACGGTTCTCCTCGCCGGCGCGACGGACGAGCGGATTGCGCTCACCGCACCGAACAACTCCGGGGCGGGCGGCGCCGGGTGCTTCCGACATCAGGGCCCCAAGAGCGAGACGCTGGCGGACCTGATCCGGTCGCTCTCCTACTGGTTCGGCCCTCAGCTGCGCGAATATCTGGGGAAAGAACACCTGCTCCCCTTCGACCAGCACAGCCTGAAGGCGCTCGTGGCGCCGCGATGCCTGCTGAGCACCGAGGCGTTTGGTGACCTGTGGGCGAACCCGACCGGCACCTACCAGACCTATCGGGCGGCGCGGGAGGCCTACCGCTTCCTTGGCGCGGAGGATCGGATCGGCATCTGGTACCGCGAGGGCCCGCACCAGCATGGTCTAGAGGATTGGAAGGCGTTCCTCGATTTCGCGGACTGGCACCTGCGGGGGAAGGCGCCGTCGTACTCGTTCAACCCGAATCCCTTCCCGGAGCTGGCACCGGCGCACTCCTGGTCCGCGCCGGAACGGCCATCGTGAGTGCCTGATATCGCGCGCGATATGCGCAGGGCTGGTGCTCACCCGGGCGCGGAGCTCGAAGCTCCGCGCTGCTTCCAGGAAAAAGCCCTTTCGGGGCTTCCCATCCCAGCCTGCGCCGTTCTAAAACACCCGGGAGTGTAGCCCGACTCAGCCCGGCAGGGCTTCGCTCACAAGCAGCGCGGGGATTGATCCCCGCGCGACGGCTTCCCATCCCAGCCTGCGCCGTTCTAAAACACCCGGGAGTGTAGCCCGACTCAGCCCGGCAGGGCTTCGCTCACAAGCAGCGCGGAGGTCGATGCCGCCGGTGAGGGAAGAGCTCACCGCGCCGCAGGACGATCACTCGTTGGCGGCGTCGATCAGCGCCAGGATGTTTTCCGGCCGGGCGTCTCCAGGGATGCAGTGGGCGGGGGCCAGGACGTAGCCGCCCTCCTTGCCGACTTCGGCGACGAGCCGGCGCACCTCGGCTCGGACCTCGTCCGGCGTGCCGTGGGGGAGCAGGCGCTGGGTGCTCACTCCGCCCCAGAAACTGAGCTTCCCGGCATAGAGCCGCTTCATCTCGTAGGGGTCCATTACCTCTGGCTGGAAGGGGTTGAAGCAGTCCAGCCCGATCTCGATGAGCTGCGGGAAGAGCTCCTGCACCTCGCCGCAGGAGTGGATCGTGACGAACTTGCCGGCCTCCTTACCCGCGGCGTACATGCGCGCCAGCCGGGGCTTCAGGAAGCGCTCCCAGAGCTTCCGGCCCATCAGCAGGCCACGCTGCGAGCCCCAGTCGTCGCCGAAGTGGATCGCGTCGATGTCGTAGGTTACGGCGCGGCGGACGAGGGCCACGTTGTAGTCACAGATGGCATCCAGGAGCTCGTCGACGAAGGAGGGCGCCTCGATCATGTCGTAGAAGAGCGCCTCCATGCCGCGCAATGTCCACGCCCGCTCGAAGAGCGAGAAGCCGATGCCGAACTGGACGAACTTCCCCTGCTTGCGTGCGGCGGCGACGGCGTCCGCGAACCCCTCGAACTTCGCGGGGTCGTTCGGATCCGGCAATTCAAGGCGGCTGAGATCGCGTTCGGGGAGGACGCAGTTGCAGACGTTGCCGATATCGCGGTCGATGCTGCGGTCCCACTGGACGCCGAACTCGTCCTGCCAGACGGTATCCGAGAGCCACCGCTCCTTGGGCCCGGGCTGGGCGGCGACGCCAGCGACCGAGTTATCAATCCGCTTGAGGAGCTCGTCGCTGCCGTAGTGGGCGACGAACGCGGCATGGGCCTTCTGGGTGAGGCTGATCACGTAGGGGCAGCGGTCGGGCTGCTGATGCCGCAGGGCGGCGTACATCCGTTCCCGGTGGGTCATCGATCTGTTCTCCTTCGTAGGTACGGCGGCAATAGATGGGTTCGCCAAGCACCGCCCGCTTCCTCCCCGCGGCTCAGTTTCCAGGCGTGCCAGGAACCGGGCCGCGCGCCGTTGAATGGCCCAGTAACGCGCGCGACGGCGGCCGCGCCGGGAGATGACTCTCGTGGTGGCGCGCGGCCACGGGCGCGCGGTGGTCACTGGATCGCCTGGGTGAGAGGAGCCATGCCATGAACTCTGCGCTCGCGATCACTCTGCTGCTGCTGGCGGGAGCCGCCGGGGTGGGGCCGGCCGCCGGCGAGACGGGGAAGCCGCCGGTGGTCTTCCACGTGGCGACAAATGGCAACGATTCCTGGAGCGGGCGGCTGCCGGAGCCGAACCGGGCGAAGACGGACGGCCCATTCGCCACGATCACGCGGGCGCGCGACGCGATCCGGCAGCTGAAGGTAGGAGGCGGCCTCAACGCGCCGGTGGAAGTCCGCCTTCGGGGCGGGGTGTATACCATCACCGAGACGGTCACCTTCCTGCCGGAGGACTCCGGAACGAAAGAGTGCCCCATCTCGTACGTGGCCGCTCCCGGCGAGCGCCCGGTCCTGCGCGGGGGACGGCGGATTACCGACTGGCGCCCCTACCAGGGAAAGATCCTCTGCGCCGATCTCCCCGAGGTGAAGGCGGGGCGTTGGTACTTCCGGCAGCTGTTTGTCGATGGTGCCCGCCAGGTGCGCGCGCGCTATCCCAACTTCGATCCCGCCAATCCCTATCGAAAAGGCTTCCTGTACGCCAGCCGCGATTCGAGCGCCTTTGGCATCTGCGTGGGGAACATCCACAATCCGGGCGATTGGATGGAATACCGCGTGCGCGTGCCCGCCGAGGGCGATTACCATGCGTGGGTCTTCTATGCTGCGCTCAACAAGCCGCATGGCCACGGCACGATGGACGGGCGCTCGGTGCTCACGGTGGATGGCGGCGAAGCGGTGCCGCTGAGTAACCTGCCGGATACGGGGGGCTGGGGCATCTACCGGTGGAGCCGGAGCGCCTCGCTGCGCCTGCCCGCGGGCGAGCGCGCGATCCGGTGGCAGAACGTCCGGGGCGGCGGGCTCAACCTGGAGGCGTTCGCCTTTACGAACGACCCGGAGTGGAAGCCGGACGGTACGGCGCTCCCACCTGTGGCCGAGGGGAAGCACATTCTCCTTGTCCAGGCCGAGAACTTCACGGCGAGCCATGGGAGCCAGCTCTCTGTCGGTGGCACCGGCACCGGCTCGAAGACGGAGTTCTACTACGCCCCTGGCACCTTCAAGCCGTCGTGGGCGAAGGCGACGGACGCCGAAATCCACATCTTCCAATCTGGCAGCTGCCGCGCTTTCAAAGAGATCGTCTCCATTCAGGCCGTGGACGAGGCCGCGCGCAAGGTGACCGTGGCGGGTCCGGAGTGCGTCGCGGCGTTGCACGCGGGTGACCGCTACTTCGTGGAGAACGTCTTCGAGGAGCTCGACCAGCCCGGCGAGTGGTACCTCGACCAGCAGGAAGGCCGGCTCTACTACTGGCCGGCCCGGCCGCTGACGCCGAACACCGTCGTAGTTGCGCCGGTGGTGAGCCGGATGTTCGACTTCGCGGGCGATGCTGAGAGCGGGAAACACGTGGAGCACATCTGGCTGCGTGGGCTGACGATTGAGGCCACGGACTATCAGCCGGGCGACGGGTGCATCGGCTACGGCATGGGGAAAGAGGGCGTGGTCCACCTGAAGGACGCCCGCGCCTGCGTCGTCGAGGAGTGCACCTTCCGCGAGATCGGACGCTACGCGGTCTGCGCGGAGGGCGGCGGCGATCACTCGATCTGCCGGAACGAGATCTCGCACACCGCGCAGGGGGGCGTGCTCCTCCTGGGGGCGGCGCGAAACACCGTGTCGGACAACCACATCCATCACCTGGGGTGGGTCTACAAGCACATCGGCGGGGTGGTCCTGGAGGGCAAGGGCACCGATGAGAACGTGGTCTCACACAACGCCATCCACGACAGCCCGCGCTATGGGATCACGCTGAAGAACGCCGGCGTGCGCAACGTGATCGAGTTCAACCGCATAGAGCGAACGAACACGGAGACGTATGACACCGGCGGGATCGAGGTGACCCAGCACGACCGGAACCAGCGCTCGGGGAGTGTCATCCGGAACAACGTCGTGATCGACACCATCGGCTACTCCTCGGTGGAGGAGCGGCCCACCTTCCTCTCCTGGAGCATCTATCTCGACTCCTTCGCGGGCGGCTACACCGTGACCAATAACCTGTGCATCGGGAGTTCCCACGGGGGGATCATGCTCCAGGGGGGCAAGGAGAACCGCGTCGAGAACAACATCTTCGTAAACGGCCGGCTGAACCAGGGGCACATCTCGAATTTCGCGAGCAACTCGGAGGACCTGGTGCTGGAGCGCAACATCTTCTACACCACATCGCCGGATGCGACGCTTTTCAACGTGGGTCGCCTGGACGAGCGTGTGCTTCGCGCCGAACGGAATCTCTATTACAACGCGAGTGGGAAAGAGCCGGTGTTCCGCGGCGGGGGGATCCCCTCATTCGAGGAGTGGCAGCGAAGGGGCTTCGACCAGAACAGCGTGGTCGCAGATCCCCTCTTCGTCAACCCGAGGCGGGGCAACTTCGCGCTAAGGCCGGATTCGCCGGCGCTCAAGCTCGGTTTCCGCCCGTTCGATATCAAGGAGGTCGGCCCGCGGCACAAGCCGTGCCGCTGCCAGCCGACGCCGCCGGACCGGTAGCGCGCGCATCTGGCTATGCTGCGAGCAGGCAGGGATGCCGGCAGCTTCGCGGGCGCCCCTGCCTCTGGCGTGACGCCCGGGCACGAATGTGGTATGATGAGGGCGCTTGAGCCCGCGCGCCCGAGCGCGCGAGCGGGCCGGCGGAGGCTATAGCACGAGCCAGCAGGAGAGCGGGATGCGGCGAGAACGCATCTCCCACAGGAGAGAAAGGCATGATGGACCCGAAGGCACTGGAGCAGAAGCTCGATTCGTTTGATCCGGTTGCGCGGCGCGAGGCGCTGGGCCGCTTGGCGGCACTGGCGTTGCCTCCCGCGCCGGTGAGCGAGAACATCAATCTACACTTCCACTCGTTCTTCTCCTACAACGCGGAGGGGTGGTCACCATCGCACATCGCCTGGGCGGCGCATCGGGCCGGGCTCTACGCAGCGGGCTTGTGCGACTTCGATGTTCTCGACGGTCTCGACGAGTTTCTCCAGGCGGGCGAGTTGCTGGGTCTGCGCGCCACGGTGAACCTGGAGACGCGCGCCTTCCTGAAGGAGTATGCCGATAGGGAGATCTCCTCGCCGGGCGAGCCGGGCGTCACCTACATCATGGGCGGGGGCTTCGCCCGCGCGCTTTCCGCGGGCTCTCCCCAGGCGAGTGGTCTTGCCGCCTACCGCGAGGCCGCGCGCGCGCGTAATCTGGCCCTGCTGGAACGCATCAACCCCCACGTATCCGAGATCGCCATCGATTACGAGCGCGACGTGCTCCCGCTGACGCCGTTGGGCGTCGCCACGGAGCGGCACATCATCCGCGCCTACCTCAACCGCTCGAAAGCGGTCTTCAAGACGCCCGAGGCCACCGCGGGGTATTGGTCCGGGCTTCTCGGGAAGGATGCCGCCGAGATCCAGGCGATCCTGGACGGGCCGGCGATGGAGGAGGCGGTCCGCTCGAAGCTCGTGAAGAAGGGCGGTCTCGGCTACGTGCAGCCCTCCGAGGAGAGTTTCCCGCCCGTGGATGACTTCGTCGTTTGGGTCGCCTCGTGCGGGGCCGTGCCGATGGTGGCCTGGCTGGATGGCACCAGCGAAGGCGAGAAGGATGGCCGGGCGCTTCTGGAATGCCTGCGCGCCAAGGGGTGCCAGGCGCTGAACATCATCCCGGACCGCAACTGGAACATCAAGGACCCCGATTCGCGCGCGGTGAAGGTGGCCAACCTGCGCGCCATCGTCGCTGCGGCGGACGACCTGGGGATGCCGATCAACATCGGCACCGAGATGAACAAGGCCGGGCTCCCGTTCGTGGACGACCTGAACGGCCCCGTGCTCTGCGAGTTCAAGCCGAGCTTTCTGCGGGGCGCGCGCGTGATGGTCGGCCACTCTATTCTCCTGCGCTACGCGGGGGTCTCCTACATCTCGTACGAAGCGGATATCGCCGAGAAGAACGCCTTCTTCGAGTCGGTCGGGGCGCTGCCGCCGCTGACCGCGCCGGTGGCCGCCCGGCTGGCAGAGATGGGCGAGGAGAAAGCCTACGCCGCCATCCGCGATGCCGCGGCCAGGGGCGCCTGGCCGGGAGTGTAACGCGGTCTCCGCGCCGGCCTCGCGCGCGAGAAGCCCGTGACAGCTGCAGGAGCAGGAGCGACCGAGCCGGGCGCGCTCAGAACGCGGGGCCGCGGTAGAAATGCCGGCCCAAGCCAATCGTGAAGATGAGGCAGCCGTAGAGCGCGTGCTGGAACGAGGCGAGCAACAAAGAGCCCGAGCGGCGGTAGGTCGTCGCGAAGAGAAAGCCGCCGCATCCCGAGAGAAGCAGGGCCACGGCGTTCCCGTAGATAATGTGCATCCAGGCGAACGAGAGTGCGCTTGCCCAGGTGAGCATCGCCTCGGTCCGGAGGAGCGGCCGGTAGCGGTGGAAGAGGAACGCGCGGTAGATCAGCTCCTGGGGGTAGACCGAGAGGAGCGGATAGAGCACCATCACCAGGAGCCAGATGATCGGCGAGCGTCGCGCCAGCCCGAGCCACGATTCCGGGTCGAATACCAGGACCCCGGCGACGAGCAGGGGGGCGGTCACGGCGAAGAGCCGCAGCACGCCCCTCGCGCCCCGGCGGAAGCCCTCGGTGTTCCATAGCACCTTGCGGTCGAAGCCCGGGGCGCGGAGGAGCCACGTCAGGCAGGCGCCAGCAACGGCGAGAAGGAGCAGGATCTTGGGCACGGGCAGCCGGTAGGTAGTCAGCAACGCCGGCACGCCGACGAAGACAACCGCGAATTCAACGATGAGCAGGGCGTTGCCCGCTGCCACGATGGCTCCTCTCCAGTCGGGTGCCGCATAGTTGCGGCACTCCCTTCATCCCTCCTGGCAAGTGCAGGCGCGCGCGAGCCTTGGCGTCATTCCGTGGACAGTGGTCACGAACCCTGGCCGGCAGAAGCGCGCGAGCGGCAGGATGGCACTGGCAAGAGATTCGATGGCGAGCGCGCGGAATCCCGCCAGGGAAGGGCGGTTTCCCGCGGCACCGAAAGCTGCGTTTGAGCCATGCGGCAGCGATCCCGGGCGCGGGGCGTTGCCGGCGTCGCCTCGATGACGGGCAGACCGGCGCGCGCCATCATGAACGCTTCGCGGAGCCGAGGATGGCGTCACATGCCTCGCGGTGGCCTCTCGCGCGTGATCTCCTGAAGGAGCGTGAGGAGCTGTTCGCGCAAGTCGCGACACGCATGCGTTTGGGGAGCGTTGGCGAGAAGCGCCAGGCCGCAGAGCGCCAGCTCGTGTGCGTAGAGTGGCTTGCCATGAGCCATCATCTGGCAGGCGCCTGACAGGTGCATTCGTGCGAGCATCGGAATCTCCGCGGGCGTGAAGGGCTCGTCCTCGCGTCGCGCCCGTTCCGCGCAGTCGCGGCATCGGGCCCGGGGGGAATGCACGCGCATCACAGCACCTCCCAAACAGCGAGCGGCGCGCCTGGGCGGGGGGCGGCCGCATGGAGGTATGCTACCCCGAAACAGCCCGTCCTAATCCTCCGCTCATACGACGCGCCGGATGAAGTAGTAAAGCGCTGTCAGGATGCCGGCGATGGCCAGAAGATGCCCGGCGATGAGCCCTGTCCACGCGCCCACCCATGCCGGAGTGCCCGGGTTGGCCTGAACATACTGCCACAGGCCGTAGCCCGCGATCACCAATCCGTTCAACAAGAGCAGCGTGCCCCAGAGTAAGAGCCGCCTGCTCTGTTGCTCTTCCATTGGCGCCTGCCCCCTCCCCGTTTCGCACGCGAGACAACCAGTGTCACCCTCACTCTACCACAGGAGAGCTCCGTCTCAAACACTGCTTCACCGGGCCCAGCGCCCCGGCAGCACGCGATACGATGGGGAAGCTACATCTCTACCGGGTAGCGCAGGGATGACTGGAGATCTCCAATCACGTCGAGGATCTTATGACGTGTCTTGTCATCGAGCGTGCGCCAGCGGTCGTAGGGTTGCTTGAGATGGCGCTCCACACCCGCCGCGAGTGCAGCCATCGCCTTGGGGCCATCGTCGAGCGCGCAGTGCTGGCAGATGCGCGTCAACACCTCCATGGGCGCTTGCAGCAGCTCCTCGTAGCGCACCAGCAGCCCGCGCTTGCTACCAAGCGCCGCCAGGTCGGGCAGGGCGATTGTGTGTACGGAGACCCACTGGCACGGTGCGTGCGGCATCGGGACGCCGCGAGCGATGAGCGACGCCACCGTGTGCCGGCCATCACGGACCACATGGATCACGAAGCAATCTGGGTAGAGGCAGTTGATGAAGGGAATCCGGATGGCATTCGAGGGAGTCTTCTCCAGCAGGCGGCCCGTAGGGCAAGCGGCGGCAAACGCCTGGCGAAAGAACGCCAGCAGCTCCGGGGTGGCATCTGCCTCGGTCTTGCGCAGAGTGGCGAGCCAGGGGGGCAGCGCCCACCGATGGTGGCTGCCGTCATAGAACCGACGTTTCCAAATCCACTGGCCCTCATGATGGGGGCCTTTGCCCACATTGCTCAGCTGGGGGTGCTGGCCGAGGAGCAGCGACAGGATCGAGGTGCCGCCCCGATTGCAGCCGGAGATGAAGATCGGCGGCCCGCCCCCCGGATGCAAGAGGTCGCCATCTCCGCGCGCGCGTCCGCGCCACCATCGCCAGGGGGAGAACCAGGGGAATCCTGCAACCTGGAGAAGACCTGGGCGGACAGCGAGCGCACCCTGCTTATCAGCGACCAGTCGTTCCTGCATCCTGGGGCTAAGAGACACCGTGTGGGACTCCCTCCTTCTGCAACGACACTGGGCGCGACCAAGCGGGGCTCGGTCGTGCCAGGTGTTCCATCGTGCATCCGCACGGGCATGCCGGGCCCCCATGCCTATCCGGAAGTCGTTCGGGTCAGGATGCGGTGTCCGGACACGAGGCGCAAGCCCACCGGCTCGCCGCCAGCAGGGCGATGGCGTGCCACTTCGCTGGGCAGGCCCCTGGTGGTGGGAAGGGGCCTGCCCCTCATGAGTACCCGCCTGCGTCGGCATTCCAGATCGCCGCGCAGTGGCGCCTGCCCGCGCCTCTCGCGTGCGGCATAGCTCCCGCGAGAGAAGCACTATATCGCGGGGAGTGACCAGACGGCGTGAAACCAGAGCCGACGCGCCACCCAGGACCATCCAGGCATGGGGGAGGATACTCTATCAGCGTAGGCCCGGCACCTGGTAGCTCCAGACGCGCGGCCCGCTGGAGAAGTAGAGCCGGCCTTTCACCAGCGCGCCCCCCGCCTCGATCGTCACCGGCGCGTCCGCAAGCTTCTCGTGCGCGAAGCGGCCCGGCGTGATCCGCACGATCGCGCGCGTGAGCATCGCGTAGATCTTGCCATCCGGTCCGACCTGAAGCGCGTGCCGGGGCACGCCGCCATACTGCGCGAAGCTCTCCTGATGCACCACTTTCCGCTCGCGCGGGTTGAACACGAAGAAGGTGCTGTTCGCGGTCAGCCCATACACCAGGCCATCGGGGCCGACGTGAATGCTGATGATATCGCCACCGCCCGGCACCACCGGCGCGCGGTAGATTACCTTCTTTGTTTTCCAATCCAGCAGATAGAGCTCTGGCTCCTTCGCGATGACGTGGCCGCCGCCGGGCGCCTGGATGCTGGTGCCGCCCACCAGGGTGCCATCCGGGAGGGCCTTGAGCGTGATGGTGCTATGGCCGGGGAGAAGGTCCTTGTCCGCGGTGAGGAGGGTGGCCTCGCCGGTCTCTACGTTTACGATGCCGATGCCGCCGCCGGTGTAGCCGTAGTCGGCGAAGCCGGCGAACAGGACGTGCTTGCCGTCAGGATGGGCCAGCGCCGTGCGTGGCCGGCAGACGTCCTTCTGCCATTCCGCCAGCAGCCTGGGGTTTCCAGGCTCGCTCACCTTTTGGGCCGGCTTCCACGGCTGAGCCGGGTCGTAGGCCCAGAGGCCGCCGTGGGCATAGGCCGCTCCGAACAGCTGGTTGCCCAGCGTATCCATCGCACAGAAGTTCCCGCCGCCGACGCGTGGGATCGGCCCCAGGTCGTGCAGAGTTCCGGTCGCCGTCTCTAGGCGCGCCAGGTGCATCGGGTGGCAGGTGGAGATGTAGACGTCGCCGCCCGGACCGGCCGCAAGGCTGGTGATGTCCGCGCCGGCCGCCTCGAACTCGAGCGGGATCCGCTTCTTCTGCTCGCCTTTGGCGTCCGCCACCTCCACCCATCTTTCCGGAACGCTGTAGTCCACCACCTGCCGGCCATCGGGGAAGCTCCCCCTCTTGTTGCCCCAGCTGATCGCGCCGGTGCGTACCCGCGGCCCAACGGCCTCCACGGGGATCTTCTCCGCCTTGCCATCGAAGAGGCGGTACCACTGGCCGCCGAAATAGGCATACGCCTCGCCACCGGCGCCGGCAACCACGCTCACGGTGCCCGGCTTGCGCTCCTCCTCCGGCATCAGCTGGCGCCTTTCCCCCGTTTGGGGATGGAACGCCACCAGGTTGCACCGCGCGGTCCCAATTCCGGCGTAGGCCCAGCCCTTGCTATCGAAAACGAGATAGTTGAAATATTGTTCCTTGGGGTCGAGCTGGCCGTGGTCTTGGATGGTCTGGGTTTCGGGGTCGTAAGAGACGAGGTGGCAGTTGGGGTAGGTGCCGATGTAGATCCGCCCGTCCGGGCCGTCGCATATCGCGGCGCCGACAAAGTGCTGGGCCTTCGGTTGGGGCACTCCGTGGTAGAGCCACTTCTCGGTGGTGGGGTCAAACTCGAGCAAAACCTTCCCCGCCCCGGTATAGAAGCGCCCGTTCCGGCTCATCAGCGAGGCGAAGATGTCCGAGTTCCCGGCGTCTTTCGGGTAGTGAAACTGCTTCGTCTTCCCGGTGTCGATATCCGTGAACAGGATGTAGCCGACCGGGCTTCCTACATCGCGAACCATAACGATAGCCAGGTAGCGCCCGTTGCTGTCGCGCGTAGTCACCACGCCGCGACCCTCCGCTACCTTCGCCGCGACGCCGTGGTCGGTGAACCCCTCGGGTGCGGCCACCGAGCCCAGTAGAGCAAGCGTGCCCAAGATCAAGTGCATGATGTGCCTCCGGTTCCGGTCGAGTGGGAGCCATGGGAGCGTGCGGCCTTGGCCCACGCCTCGCCACAGGAACGGTTCGGCATAGGCAGGGCACCTCCTGCCTCGCGGCGAAGCTACCAGGGGAAGGAGAAGAGCATGCAGGAAGTGACCATGCACCCGGGAGGAAGCGCCGAGGTCGAGCAGCGCGCGCTGCAGACCGTGGCGGATCTGATCTGTTTGGCGGCGCGCACGGCGCCAAAGGCAAGAGGGGCCGACCATCTTGTGACGGCCGTCGTCACCGGCGAGGCGAAGGCTCGCCTGGCGGCCGAGATGCGCGCCATTGCTTCGGCGGAGAACGCCGCTTTCTTCGCGCGTGATGCTGCCAATGTCGACGCGGCACCGGTAGTCGTCTTGCTTGGCACCAGGTTGGCGCGCTACGGGCTGCCGGCTTGCGGCCTGTGCGGCTTCGCCAACTGCGATGAGAACGAGCGCGCGGGCGCCACCTGCGTCTTCCCGGCGCATGACCTTGGTATCGCCGTCGGCTCCGCGGCTGGCGTCGCGGCCCATCACCACGTCGATAACCGGGTGATGTTCAGCGCGGGAGTGGCCGCGCTTCGCCTCGGCTTGATGGGCGAAGACGTGAAGATCGCGTTTGGCCTTCCTCTCAGCGCCACTGGCAAGAGCCCCTTCTTCGATCGCAAGTAGGCAGAAATGGGTACGCTGTACCCATTCAGGAAAAATCGGACCAGAGCAGGGAGCGGATGATGCGGCACTGCAGTGTGGGAATCCCAAAGGAGATCAAGCCGGAAGAGAAGCGGGTGGCCGGCCTGCCGGAGCACGTCCAGAGACTGCGCGAGCTGGGCGTAGACGTGCTGGTGCAGCGTGACGCCGGCACCGCGAGCGGCCACCCGGATGCGGAGTACGAGCGCGCCGGTGCCGAACTGGTGGAGACCCTGGAAGAGGTGTATGCGCGGGCCGATCTCCTCTGGAAGGTCAAGGAGCCGCTGCCGCCGGAGTATGGCTTGCTGCGTCCAGACCACATCGTCTTCACCTACCTGCATCCGGCGCCGCGGCCTCGCATGGTTGAGGCGCTCCTGGCGGCGCGCTGCATCGCCATCGCCTATGAGGAGGTCACCGACGAGCAGGGCCGGCGTCCGCTCCTGGCGCCGATGAGCCGCATTGCGGGCGCGGGTGCCATCGCCATCGCCGCGCAGTTCACACAGTCGATCTATGGCGGGGTGGGCAAATCGCTTTTCACCGTGGAAGGTGCCGACCCGATGCGGGTCACCATCCTCGGGGGCGGCACAGCTGGCCGCACGGCGGCGCAGGCAGCCCTGGGCGCGGGCGCGCGGATCACTGTTCTGGAGGCGAGCCCGGAAGTCGCCACCGGCTTGCGTCGCACCTTCGCCCGAGCCTGCGTCGAACTCTCCTCCGAGGATGCGATCCGGCGCCTGCTTCCGGAAACCGATGTTCTGGTGAACTGCATCTACTGGATGCCGGGAGACCCGCATCTGGTCACGCGCGAGATGCTGGCGCTGATGCCTCGCGGCGCCCTGATCGTGGACGTTGCGGCCGACCCGCATGGCGCCATCGAGACGAGCGAGGAGACGACCCACGCGCAGCCGATCCGCGTGGTGGACGGCATTCTCCACTACTGCGTGCAGAACATCCCGGCACTCTTCCCGCGCACGGCCTCCAGTCTCCTATCACAGGCCACCTGGCCCTACCTGGAGCGCATGGTCCGCGACGGCGTCGCGGCGGCTATCCGCGAGGACCCGATGCTCCGCCGCGGCGTCTCGGTGTGGCGGGGCGAGCTGGTCGGTGAGGAGCTAGGGCGTGCCCTGAAGAGGGATGCTCTTGCGCCGGACGATTTGCTGGCGGAGATCGGCACCGCGGGGGAATAGCCGCCCGGAAAGCCTGCGCCCTCGGGGTGGAGAGGCTTGCCGTTCCAGCGAACCGCCTCGGTGCGCCGGCGCTCTCCCGATGGGATTCAGCCGGCTTGGCTCCTGCCGCATATACGTGGAAGTCTTCCATGATAGTAGGCTCACGGGCTGGCGGCTGGCTGAAGGCGGGTGAGATGCCCCCAGCGATAGCGTCCTGAAAGGTCTGAACTGATGCAATCATACTCCTCTTGTCTGCGCTTCGCCGGAGGCGCCCTTCTTCTGGATACGCCTTGGGGCGAGGCCCCAGGTGAGATCCTGGTAAATGACGAACCGGTGCGTGCCACGTGGTCGCCCGATGCCGCGGGGAACCCCTCGTGCCGGCACGGCGGCTGGCAGCTCACTCTGCGCGAGGGGCCCGCGGGCGCCTTCTTCCTGGAAGTGCGCAATGCCGGTTCCGAGGCGCGGACGCTGCGCACGATTCACCTCGCGCGATGGTCGCCCTCGGCCTTCCCGCACCCCCTGGAGACGCGCGAGTTCCGCGAGTTCATCCACGGCCCCAGCTTCCAGGGGATCAATGCCGGGGCGAAACCGGTGGGGCGCAAGACGCCCTGGCTCGATTTTGTCGTGCCCAGCAACATGCTCATCGTCTACCAGAAGGAGGAAGGCGAGGCGTTGCTCCTCGGCGTCGTGCCCCCCATGGGGCCGGCCTTCTCCGAGTTCGTCACCCTCCACTCCGAGCCGCACCTAGAGGCCCAGTTCGGCTTTGAGGCACGCTTCCGCTTCGAGTGCCGGGTTGATCCGGGCGAAAGCGTTCGCACCTCGCCCCTCCTCGCGCTGAAGGGCCCCCAGGGTACGGATCTGATGCAGGAGTACGGACGGCGGTGGTACGAGCTCCTGGAGCGCAAGCCGACCCGCGCCCCCCTGGTGGGATGGAATAGCTGGGACTTCTACAGCGGCGCCGTTACCCGACAGGCGATGGACGAGACCCTGGATGCGGCGCGCGAGCGGTTTGGCGACACACTGAAGGCGTTCGTCATCGATGAGGGATGGGAGCGCCAGTGGGGAAGCTGGGAGGCCAATGGCAAGTTCCCGGAGGGCCTGGCGGACTTCTGCCGGCACGTGAAATCGCGCGGGGGCATCCCCGGGATCTGGACGGCCCCTCTTCTGGTGAACATCTACAACCCGCTCTACCTGGAAAAGCCGGAGTGGTTCGCCGAGCGCGCCGATGGTCAGGTTCAAACGGATAGCTACTCCTACGGCCCAATGGCCTACCTCGACCCGACCGTGCCCGAGGTGATCGAGCACTTGAAGGGGATCTTCCGCCGCCTGCGTGCCGACGGTTTCGAGGTCTTCAAGGTCGATTTCTCGCACTGCATCCTCAACGCCGTGCGCTTCCGCGATCGGCGCGTGGGCCGCGCCGACCTCATCCGCCGCGCCTTCACCGCCATTCGGGAAGCCATCGGCCCCGAGGCCTACCTCCTCTCCTGCGGCTCGCCCTACGAATCCGTTGTTGGTCTGGCGGATGCCGTGCGTACGACGGGCGACATCCATATCTACTGGGGGCATATCCTGCGCAACGCCCATGGCATCTCGGGGCGGTGGTGGATGCAGGGCAACCTGTGGAACGGCGACCCTGATTTCCTCGTGGTACGCGGCCCGGACACCGCCGCGCCCCCTTACGGCCGGCGGCGTGTGGTGGTACCGACCGGGCCGGATGGCGGCTGGATGTCCGGCGCGGAGTTTAACGAGATGGAGGCGCGCACCTATGCCCTCCTGGTGCACCTCAGCGGCGGCGATGTGATCCTGGGAGACGCGCTGCACAAGCTGAACGACACCGGTCTTTCCATCGTGAAGCGCGTGCTGGAGCCCAGGCGCCCGGCGGCCGTGCCGGTCGATCTCTTCGAGAGCGAGCAGGAGATCCCGCGCATCTGGATCAGCCGCGGCGAGAAGGACACCCTCGTCGGCCTCTTCAACTGGAGCGACAAGCCGGCTCTCCTGAGCTTCGACCCGGCGGCCTACGGTCTCACCGGCACGCCTCGCGACTTCTGGACGGACGCGCCGGTCACGACGCTGCCGGCGCGCATGCCCCGGCGCAGCTCCCTTGGCCTGCGTTTCCCCGCCTAATCCCCCGATAGGGAGCGGAGTGCCGCCTTCAGCTGGTTGAGCCACACTGGCGGAAGGCCGGCACTCCCAGGCAGTTTGCCGGGAGAAACCGCGGGCTCCATCGTAGGCCAGGACTACCCCCGGCCGGAATCCCCAACCTATGGTACGGCGCTTCGCCCCATCCATCCGCGATGGGTGGATGTCCGAAGCGCCGTATCTCGTGTGGCACAACTCCTGCATCCAATGGGCGCGTCGACTCGGGGCGCTGCTTGTCGGCTGGTGGGCCTTCCCGGCGGTGGGCGGCAACGGGGCCTACCGGGGAGATGCACTTCGTTGCTGCAAACCGCCCGTCTTGCCGCCCCACCCACTTGACAGGTTAGCGCCTGGCCTTGTTGGGTATGAGAGAACGAGGGTATTCCGGCTATGATGCGTTGCGATGCGCAGTATTACTGGTGCCGTCTCGACATCTCGAGCCGGCCGGAGAACGCGGCCGTTGTTCGCCGCGCCGTGGAGCGTCTCGCCATCGAGGCGGGATTGACTCCCGCGGAGACGGACGACCTTGATCTGGCGGTGACGGAAGCATGCGCCAACGCCATCCGCCACGGCTCGCCCGAGAAGGAGCAGAGCACGGTCCGCGTCACCTTCTTCCTGGCGCCCGAGTGCGTCCTGGTCGAGGTGCATGACCAGGGCCCCGGGTTTACCGAGGGATCGCGGCGCGCGCCGGCCGCTGGTGAGTTGCGGGAAGGGGGGTATGGCCTCCACATCATGCGGCAGCTCATGGATGATGTGGAGATTATCTGGCATCGAGGCACGACGGTCCGCCTCGTGAAGCAGCGCGTGCCTGAGAGCGCCCCGAGGGTGTCGGGGCGTGCGGCCCGGCCGATTCCTGCCTTCGTTTGAGCGCCCGGGCGGTCGAACGTGACGGTGCCGCCATAAGCGCACAGATCAAAAGCCTGCCAGAGCAGGGAGTGAGGTATGGGGGAGAGTGGAATGGTCAGGGAGCATCCAGGACGCTGCCGCTGCATCATCATCGGGGGTGGGCCGGCAGGCCTCGCCGCCGCTCTCTACTTTGCCCGCTTCAACTGTGAGGCGCTGGTGATCTCGCTGGAGGACCAGCGCGCCCGCTGGATCGAGCGCACCTGGAACGTCCCGGGGTATTCCGAGGGAATCCGCGGTGACGAGCTGATTGCGCGGTGCCGCGAGCACGCGCTGAAATATGGGGCCACCCTGATCCATGGCGAAGTGGATGAGGTGACCGGCCGAAACAACGATTTCCGGGTTCATCTGGTCGATGGCCGGGTGTTTTACGGGCGCCATATCGTCTTTGCCACGGGCGTTCGCGATACGCCCCCCAACTTCCCCAACGCCTACAAATACCTCGGGCGGGGCCTGCGCCACTGCCCGGTGTGCGATGGGTATGAGGCGAACGGGAAGCGCCTGGCGGTTTTCGGCACCGGCGACCGGGTAGCTCGGCGCGCGCTCTTTCTCTCCACCTTCACCGATCACGTGACGATTCTCCTCAATGGCGAGGGCTCTTTCCACGAGATCGATCCCTCGCTAAGGGAATCCCTGGAGAACCGTGGGATTCCGTGCTTGGAGCCGCCGGTCGTGAGTGTCATGGACGAAGGTACCGAGATCCGCGGGTTTCTCCTGCAGGATGGCACGCGGATTGAGGTGGACCGCGCCTACAGTGCCCAAGAGATCCACCCGCGATCCGAAGTGGCAGCGAAGATGGGCGTGGCGTTGGACGAGCGGGGCTTTATCCAGGTGGATGCCCATTGCGCCACCAACATCGAGGGCGTCTACGCCGTGGGCGACGTGGCCGGAACCGGGTACGCGCAGATTATCATCGCTATGGGGCAAGCGGCGATTGCCGCCATCCATATCCACGGGCGCTTCGATGCCCCCGGCTAGGCCTGGGGCAGGGGAGAGTGCCCATCTTGCGGTTTGATGGTGCGTCATGCCCCCAGCCGGTCGCGCCGTTCCAGGTAGTCTACAAAGTGCTCCAGGCCCTGGGATGAGAGGACCACGATCTCCCGCTTTGCCATGCGCGCGATCGCCGCGTTTTGGAGGGTATCGAAGACGCGCTCGATCTCCTTTTCGGAGACGCCGGTCATGAACTCCAGCGTCTCCATAGTCGCTTTCCTGTCCAGGACGATCCCTTCATGGCCGGGGTTGCCCTCGCCTGTGAGAAGAAGGAGGGTGGCGGCAACGCGCGCCGTGTCGTTGCGCATCAGCAGCACCTGGATCTGGCGGTTGGCGCGACGGAGCCGCTCGCTGAGCTTGCGCAGGAGCCCAAGGAAGATCGAACTGTTGGTAGAGACGAGCGTCTCGAAGGTGCTCCGCGCGATCACGACGAGCTGAGTGCGTGTGAGCGCCGTGGCGCTGGCAGAACGCGGGCCATCGTCGATCAACGCCATCTCGCCGAAGCACTCACCGGGGGGTAGCACCGCCAGCGTTGTCTCACGCCCTCCCATCCGTCTGTGGATGCGCACCTTTCCCTCGTGGATGAGGTACATCTCATCCCCGCGCTCGCCCTCGGCGAAGATCGCCTGACCCGCCTCGAACAGGCGACCATGTCGTTGGAGCATCTCTGTGCTGATGTTGAGCATCTTCTGGGATCCCCTATAGTATCTTTTTCGGCGCATGCGGGCGGAAACTCAAGCGCCCTTCCCTTGTGCTTCTGGGATTCCGAGAGAGGAAATGCGCCGCGGGGCGCCCGGTTCCGGCGTGGTGTCGCAGTCGGCCCGGGGTTGGAAAGCCGTGAGACCCGCACACTTCCATCCGCATCCGTCCGCTTCATCCGATTCCGGGTGCGAGATTCCCCAGGAGGGCGAGGGCAACTGACCGGAGCGGCCTCATCTCGGAATCCCACGCGGAAGGCCACTCCGCGTTGACAGGATTGGCGGCGTGGCTTATAATAGGCGCGTTGGAGCCCAATTGGGGCAGGAGGGGAGGGGCCAGGGAAGCATGCCGAAGAATGAGTCGGATCGCGAGCGCTCACGGCGCCGCAAGCGCAAGGAAGAGCGTGCGCGCGAGGCCAAGAAGGTCGCCATCGCCGAGGCGGCAACTAAGCCTAAGAAGCGGAAGCCGGTCGCTGCCGCCGCCACCGTGTAAACTAAGTATCTATTCGAATCCTATGGAAGCGCCTCCCGGCAGCTCTGCCGGTGGGGCTGCGCCATCTCTGGCGCTTTCCCCATGGCCCAGGGGCGATGGGGTTATGTGCGTTTTCGCGAGTGCGTGACGGGTGCCTGCGTGGGTGCGGCGCGCACAGGTCGCCCGGGCCCGTCACGTATCCGCGAAACCCCGCGCGAGCCACTGCCGGACTTATGCCGCGGTGCAGATCTTCAGGCTGAGGTCGAGAGCGGGCGCCGAGTGAGTGAGAGCCCCGACGGAGATCAGATCGACTCCGGTCTCTGCCACAGCACGCGCGGTTGCCTCGTTGATGCCGCCCGAAGCTTCGGTGAGCGCCCGGCCGCCCACCAGGGCGACGCAGTCGCGCATCTGGTCGGGGGTCATGTTATCGAACATGATGATACCGGCGCCTGCGGCAAGCGCCTCCTCTACTTGCTCTCGGCTTTGCGTCTCCACCTCAATCACCACCGTATGCCCCCCGCGGGCGCGTGCGCGGCGCACTGCCTCGGTGATGCCGCCGGCGGCTGCAATGTGGTTGTCCTTGATCAGAATCGCGTCATCTAGCGCGTAGCGGTGGTTCTGCCCGCCGCCGGCGCGCACGGCGTACTTCTCCAGCAGGCGCAGGCCCGGCGTCGTTTTCCGGGTATCCACGATGGTGGCGCCCGTGCCCGCGACCAGGTCCACAAACCGCCGCGTGAGGGTAGCGATCCCGGAGAGGCGCTGGAGGAAGTTGAGCGCCACGCGCTCGCCCATCAAGATGGCGCGTGCCCGACCCTCGATAGAGACGACGCGCTGCCCGGGAGTGACGGAGTCGCCATCCTCTGCCAGGGCGTCGAAGCGGAGCTCCGGGTCGAGCAGGGCGAAGGCCAGGGCAGCCACCTCCAGGCCGGCGATGACGCCCTCCTGCTTCGCCACGATCTCTGCGCGCGCCCGCAGGCTCGCCGGCACCGTTGCCTCCGTAGTGATATCGCCAGAGCGAATATCCTCCGCCAGGGCTGCTCGAACGATCGGCTCTATCTGCAATCGCTGCAACATCTCTCTTCCGCTCTCCTGGAATGACCCCGCTCCGCCGCGCTTTCACCACCTGGCCGGCGGGCGAACCTGGAAATCGACCTCCTCTGTGGGGTGATAGCCGTCGGGTCACTATCCAGAGATTCGTGAGAGGGTGCCTCGCTCCTGCCGCGCTGCATCCGCGTGCGTGTGGAGGGCCAGGGTGGGGGGACGACGAGGGTGCCTGCTCCCTTGGTGGAACATGCGCACCTCTAGTCAGATGCCCCGGAGTGCCGGCATCAGTGGGTCCGGGTCAACCGCCTGAAGCCAGCACTCCGGGTGCACGCATGGCTAACGGGTTGCGGGGGGAGTATCGGATGGCCTCACCCGGCACTCCCTGCGTTCACTCACTGACCTCGCTGGCTTTGGGATGCCAGCCTGCGCTCAGTTCAGATCAAACCACTTGTCTGTTGGGTTTTGGCCGTAGAAAAACTGCGTGGTCTTCATCCACTTCACGTGTCCATCCACGAAGCCGACGTTGCAGCCATCCATGTGCAGGGGACAGGGCCGACCCTGGTAGGCGGTATCGCTGGGAAGAGGAATGCCATTAACTTCATCCGCCGGTGGCAAGGGCGGGTTGCCGAAGAGGCTTGGGATGTTGAAGTGCCAGTCGTAGGCCTTGCCGCCGGTGTTGGTGTTCACCATTCCCGCGTCGCAGAGGATCACGGTTTCAGCGGGCGACTGGATCTGGGCCAGCGTGACCCTATCGAGGTAGCCCTAGGCCCAGCCGATGGAGTACTGCTTGGTGCTGGGGCATCTCAGGGAATCGGTGTTCTTGAGGTAGGGCATGATCTGATCTTTCCACTGAGCTTTGCCATCGTAGCGGGTTGGCAGGCGCTCATCATAGTCCTAAGCGTACATCAGAATGCCCTTGTTGAGCTGGTTGATGTTCGACTGGCAGGTGGCCTTTCGCGCATTTTCACGCGCACGGGCGAAGACCGGGAAAAGGATCGCCGCCAGGATGGCGATTATGGCGATCACAACGAGCAGCTCGATGAGGGTAAAGCCTTTCTGTCGCGAATGCTGGTGCGTTTTCATCTCTAATCCCTTTCTGCTCCGACTGCTGCGGGGCGGTCCGTCACTCCGTAGAGTGCGCGAGTGCGCAGGCGGGAACCATCAGATGGCCAGGCGGCAGGATCACGCACTCGCTTGTGCTGCCAGCTACCTGTTCATTCGACCTATCCTCCTCGCGGACGGTCGATGATTCATGAGATGATCGGGCCGTGCTGAGGAACTGCTTCGGAGCTCATACGCGCGAATCCTCCCCGGACGGACGAACCATTCCCGTTCCAGCGGTAGGCGGGTGTCAAACGGCGGCAAATCAATCGCGGACGGCGCTCTGCGCCTTGACAGGAAAAGACGGAAAGCGGCCCAACTGGCTGATCTGGGATGGCCGGGGCACGCGTGTATGCGAGCTCCTCAACTTCTGGCGCGAGACTGGCTACTGGTGGGAGGGCGAGCACGAAAAGGATTTCTACCGCGTGCAGTGCGACCGGAGACAGTACGACATCTATCGCGACCGTGTCACCGGCGAGTGGTTCCTCTACCGGATCCACGAGTGAATGTCGCGTCTCAGGATTGCCTGTCTAAGCGGCGGGAGCGCGCGAAGAGCGCTCCCGCCGCTTAGACAGGAGAGGGGACCATACGCCCCTGCTACATCATCTGCTTTACCCAGGTGGCCGGCGTATTTTCAGTGATCAGCTCCAGGCCATCCTTCAGGTAGCGCATCGGTTGCGGGCCCAGCTCCTTGGCCCAGGCCACCATGCGCCGAATCCCCTCATCAAGCGACACCGTCGTCCGATAGCCAAGAAGGCGCTGCGCCTTGTCCAGGGTGCAGTAGGCCTCTTTCACCTCCTTGGGGCGGGGCGGGTGGTAGATCGGCTTCACCTCGGGCGGTGGGTTGTCCGGGTCATAGCCGAAGTGCTTCAGCACCAGGCGTGCTACCTCGTTGATGGTGTACTCTTCCCGCGGGCCGATGTTGAAGATCTGCCCGTTGGCGACATCATCGAACCCGGCGCGCACCGTGTAGGGAGTGAAATCGTCGATGTGAGAGAAGGCGCGCTTCTGCTCGCCATCGCCGTAGATGAAGAAGGGCTTGCCTGCAAGCAGGCGGTTGATGAAGATGCCGATGACGTTGCGGTAAGGATCCGCAATGTTCTGGCGCTCTCCGTACACATTATGCGGCCGGATGATGGTGTACTGGAACCCGTGTACCTCAGCGAGGATCTCGGTCGCGCGTTCCATCGCGGCCTTGGCGATCGCGTAGATATCCTCGGGCTGGCGCGGCATATCCTCGTGGAAGGGAGGAGACTGCGCGCCGTAAACGCTCATCGAGGAGATGAGCACCATCTTGCGCATTCCCTCACGGATCGCCGGCACCAGCACGTTGAGATAGGCAAGGTAGTTTCGCTCGGTGCTGCTCAACGGAGTGAACTGGCTGCGCCCCTCCGTGGCATCTGCCGCCATGTGGAAGATGATTTCGGGCTGCACCTTGCGGATATAGGCGTCCGTGGCCTCGCGGTTGCGCAGGTCCAGCACGGTGAACTCGCTCTGCGGGTGAATATTCCGCCAGTATCCGCCCGACATGTCATCCACGCCGAAAACCGTATGCCCTTCGGCAATCAGGGCATCTACGAGGTGTGAGCCCATGAAGCCTGCGGCTCCGGTGACAAGCAGTCTCCTGCCCTTTTCTGGCATCGCTTCTCCCCATCTCCATATGGTGTCGCGTGCACCGGCAGCCGCCTGGTCAGGCGGGGCCGGACGCCGATACCGCATTATACCATCTCCTTTGCAGTCGGGCAATCCTGAGAGGAGGAAGTACCGCCATCATACGGAACAAAAGAGTAAAAAGCGCGGCTGCGGCGGGTGGGCCACCGCCGGGCAGCATTAGGATGCAGGAATGCCTGAAGATCATGCCCTGAGGGATGTCCTCGTCGTCGATTGGCCAGAGAGCGCCGCGGCCGAGTTGGGTCATCTACTCGAAGAAGCCGGATTCAGGCCGTGTCCGGCGGGATCTGGCGCGGAAGCCGGGGCGCTTGTTTCCACCCACACCTACGCCGCTGCGGTCATCTCCAGCAAGCTTCCGGATATGCCTGGCGGGGCTTGTATCCGCGAGTTGCAACGTCGCGACCGCGACCTTCCCTGCGTGGTGGTCGCCACCGATCCCACCGTGGAGAGCGTCATCGCGGTT
>ERZ795045.280-NODE-280-length-68847-cov-5.704966_pt1 | contig 68847 bp, 67 predicted proteins | sample MGYA00375129_ERZ795045 | MGnify/ENA primary metagenome ERZ795045 (study PRJEB30174, sample SAMN05720166) | activated sludge metagenome | isolation source: anaerobic digester from wastewater treatment plant | place: Japan | collected 2015-05-15 ...
TGTCGAACCCACGCACGACGCACCTCACGCCGAGCATGCCCGTCGCGTGGTTCTCGGTGTCGGACGAGTCGTAGGGCTTCACGACGTCCTGGGTCGAATACCCCAACCCGGCCACGCCGAAGAAGGCGGGCGACAGCTCGGCGCCCACGCTCGCGAAGACCTCCTGCTCGGACCCGTCGTTGTACTTCTTCTCGGGGGATGCGGGCGGGTCCTCGTCCGTGTCCGCGATCGAGACGCCCACCCCCACGCTGAAGGCGCCTCCCGTGGGGTGATACGGGGACAGAAAGACAGCGCCGAGCTCGATGCCGTAACTCGGCTCGCCCACGTCCCCGCCGTTCCCGTAAGTCGCAAACACATATCCCGCCGCATCGGCCGCCGTCGGGGCCAAGACGACGAGCGCCCAGACGAACATCATCCTCTTCATGGCTTGACCTCCACCCGTTTCGTTTCTATTACCTAGTACGAACACCATAGACGAAAATCCACGGGGTGGACAGCCCGAACAGCCGTTCCACCCGGGGGGAAGGGGCTAACGTGTACGACACCATCATCATCGGCGGGGGGCCGGCCGGTCTCACGGCGGGCATGTATGCATCTCGATCGGGCTTGAAATCGCTGCTCTTGGCAAGCGCCTTCAAGCCGAGCCTCATAACCACCACCGATATCGTGGAGAACTACCCCGGCTTCCCCGGGGGCATATCCGGCCACGAGCTCGTCGAGCGGTTCACCGAGCAGGCCACGAAGTTCGGGCTGGAGATCGCCCAGGGAGACGTTAGCTCGATCTCCCCTAGGGACGGCGGGGGTGCCCCTGCGTGGACGATCAGGACGGACGACCGGGAGTTCACGGGCATCAGCGTGATCGTAAGCACGGGCACCGAGTACGCCCACCTCGGGGTCCCGGGCGAGGCGGAGTTCACGGGCAGGGGTGTATCCTACTGCGCCACCTGCGACGGCCCATTCTACAAGGACGCGAGGCTCGTCGTCGTGGGCGGGGGCGACACGGCCATACAGGAGGCCCTCTACCTCACGAACTTCGCGAGGACGGTCACGGTCATCCACCGCAGGGACCGGCTGCGCGCAACCTCCGTGCTCCAGCAGCGGGCCTTCTCCAACCCGAAGATAACGTTCGCGTGGAACTCGGTGGTCGAGGAGATCGTGGGCGACGAGGTCGTGAAGGCCGTGAGAACGAGGGACACCAGGGATGCGTCGCTCACGCGGGTGATCGAGGCGGACGGTGTCTTCATCTTTACCGGCATGATCCCCAATACCCAGGCGTTTCGGGGGGTGCTCGACATGGACAGGTCCGGGTACATCATCGTGGATGCAGCCATGAAAACCTCGGCGAAGGGGGTCTTCGCCTGCGGAGACTGCACGAACAAGCTGTTACGCCAGGTGGTGACGGCATGCGGGGACGGCGCGACGGCGGCCTTTGCGGCCTACGAGTACGTGAGCGACCTCAAGGGGACGGCGTACACGTCGTACGGGTCATGAGCCGGTTGTGCACACCTTCCCGTCTCGGGGCGCGCTCAGTGATCCGGGCGGGCGGGTCGTACGGGACAAGAGCCAGATATACAGGAGGATGGACATGGCGGACGATACCTTCGTGAAGGACCCCGATCACCCCATCGAGGTGACCGATCAGAACCTGGACGGTGCCATAGCGGCCTACCCCATCCTCGTGGTCGACTGCTGGGCACAGTGGTGCGGGCCGTGCAAGATGCTGGGCCCCATCCTCGAGAACCTCGCGAGAAAGCACAAGGGGGAGATCGTCTTCGCCAAGCTGGACGTGGACAAGAACCCAGGCACCGCCCAGAGGTTCGGCATCAGGTCGATACCGAATCTCCTCGTCTTCAAGAACGGCGCCAAGGTGGGAGACATCGTGGGCGCCATGCCCGAGTCGAAACTCATCGAGCGCATACGAGACATCCTCGGCTGAGCGGGGTGGCGGTGCTTTTCACCCCGGCCCCCCGAGACCTCGCGGCCTCGACGGCCGGTTGACGCCGGGGGTGAGCGACGGCGCCCGGCCGGGAAAGAAGGCCCGCATCGCCGCTCGCATGGACGAGGGAAGAAACCCGCCGGCGTTGAGGGTCAGGGCTCAGAACCGTCTCCTGCTGTCGAGCAGGATGGTCACCGGCCCGTTGTTCACGATGTCCACTTCCATCATGGCCCCGAACACGCCGGTCTCCACCCTGCCGGGAAAGATCCCGCGAACCTTGGCCACGAGGGCATCGAAGAGCTCCCTGGCCTGTGCGCCGTCCTCCGCGTCCGCAAAAGACGGCCGCCTCCCCTTGCGGGCGTCCGCCAGCAGGGTGAACTGGGACACGAGGAGGATGTCGCCGCCTGTGGTTTGCACGTCGAGGTTCATGGCGCCCTCCTCGTCCTCGAAGATCCTGAGGCCCACGATCTTTCGCGCCGTGTAGTCGAGGTCCCCCTCGCCGTCGCCTTTCTCCACTCCCACCAGGCAGCACAGCCCCTTGTCGATGGAGCAGACCTGCACGCCGGAGGTCTTCACACTGGCCCTGCTCACCCTCTGGACCACCGTCCTCACACGCCCCCCGGACGACCTAGCGGATGATGGTCAGGTTCATGACCGCGCCCTGCCTGTACAAGCTTATGCTCATCTTCATGCCCTTGAGCCCGGCAACGACCCTCTTGAAGTCGTCGATCGTCCTGGTGGGCTTCCCGTTGATCGAGAGGACCACATCTCCAGGGCGCAGCCCCGTGCCGGCGGCCTCCGAGTTCGACGCCACCCCCGTCACCACGACCCCCTGGACCTTGGGGTCAATGCGCATGTCCTCCCTCAGGCCCGGCGTGAGCTCGGCCACGGTAGCCCCCCCTAAGAACTTGTTGTCCGTGACGAGGATCTTGTGCTCGGGTTCTTTTGCCGCCGAGAGGTCTCCCACCTCGACCGGCACCGTGGTCTCCCTGCCTTCACGGACCACCTTCACCCTCACCGTCGTTCCGGGCAGGGCCTCCGAGACGAGGAACCTCATGGATGCAGTGTTGTTCACGGGCTGGCCGTCGATGGCCACGATCACGTCCCCGCGCTTGAGGCCCGACTTGTCGGCCGGGGAACCCTTCTGCACGTCGTTGACGAGGGCCCCCTTCACCGTCGCCAACCCGAGGGACTGGGCGAGCTCGGGCGTGAGTTCCTGCACCGTCACGCCGAGCCACCCCCTGAGCACCTTGCCATACTTCTCGATACTCTTCTTGATGCTCATGGCGAGGTTCACCGGGATCGCGAAGCCGATGCCCACGCTGCCGCCCGTACGCGACAGGATCGCCGTGTTGATGCCCACGAGCTCGCCCTTCATGTTCACGAGCGCGCCTCCGGAGTTGCCGGGGTTGATGGCCGCATCGGTCTGGATGAAGTTCTCGTAGTCGGTTATGCCCAGACCGGATCTGCCCAAGGCGCTGACGATACCGAGGGTCACCGTCTGCTCGAGTCCGTAGGGGTTGCCGACCGCGAGCACGAACTCGCCGATCCTCAGTCTCGACGAGTCGCCGATCTTGATCGCGGGCAGGCCGGTCTTGTTTATCTTGATCACGGCGACGTCGCTCTTGGGGTCGGTGCCCACGATGGTGGCCTGGAACACCCTCCCGTCGGAAAGGCGCACCTCGACCCTGTCGGCCCCGCCCACCACGTGATTGTTGGTGATGATGTACCCGTCGCCGGAGACGATGACCCCGGAACCGAGCGCACGCTCGACGCGTTCCTTGGGTATGGCCTGTCCGAAGAACTCCCTGAAAAAGGGGTCCATGAACAGGGGTGACTGCTGGGTCACCGTCTTGACGGAGGAGATGTTCACCACCGACGGGAGCACCCTCTCGGCGACATCCGCCACCCAGAGGCTGTCCGCCGGGAGAGCAGCCCCGGCCTCACGCGCGCCCGCAAGCGCCAAGAGAACCGCCGTGACGACAAAGACGCTGCACGCTCTTCTCATCTTTTCCATGTCCCCTCTCCTTTCTCAGGGGCTCATAACACAGAACGAGGGTTCCTTCAACGAAGGCACCCTTTCCCGTCTTTTACCGTCTTCGGGGGCTGAAGCCGGCCGCGCGACGCACACGTCCCGCCGCACCAAGGCGGGCATGCTTCGCCGCATCGGCCCGTCACCGGGGCTGCCCCCATGAGCTTGAGCGAACCACCGCGATCGTGGTAGATGTCCCTGTTTATGCACCTGAACTCGACGAAAACCTATCACGCCCGCTTCCCGGTCGACCTCATGACCGAATGCACGGTATGCGAGACGCTCGCCCACCCGGGCACCCCCACGGCCAGGGCCCTGGGGATCACCCGGCCCTACGGCGCGCTCGTCGGGGATTTCCTCCGCTCAAAGGGCTTGTTGGCGCCTGGCTGCAGGGTCCTCGAGCTGGGGTGCGGGTACGGTTCGCTCATGGAAGGGCTGCTCCGGCACCATGGGGATGTCGTGGGACGCGCGTTCATGGCGGACCTCTCGCCCCGACTGGTAACAAGGCAGCGAGAGAGGCTCTCCGGTGTCTCGCCGAGGGCGCTCCACGTGATGGCCGACATACACGAGCTCCCGTTCAGGGGTGGCGCCTTCGACCTGGTGATCGTCAACGAGGTGGCGGGGGACCTCGACACCATCGTGGGTGTCGACGCATCCGCGATGCCCGGCGACCTCTCGTCCATCGTCGAGAAGTACGGCCTCGAGACCCCAACGTCAGGCCCCTTCGCCTTCAACCTCGGCGCGGTGAGGCTCGTGGAAGAACTCTGCGTGCTATCCGGCGCGGTCTTCTTGAGCGAGCACTCGAGCGACCCCGTCGTGCCGGCCTCCATGCCGTACCTCGCAACCGGGCTGGCCGTGGACTCCTTTCCCAGGAGGATCCCCTTGTCAGGCCACGACGAGTACACGGTGCGCTTCTCGCATCTCGAAAAGGTCGCGCGCTCGCACGGCAGGACGGTGCACACGGGCCCCCTCATCGAGGTGCTCGGGCTCGAACCCAGACCATCCTGGCGCTTCATCTTCACCGCAAAGGCATGCTCCACCGAGGAACAGGCGCTCATAGGAGAGTTCTTGGACCACGTGCGCGAGTACAGGTGGCTCCTCATCTCTTGAGCCAACTTTTCCGTTTACTATCCGGGGTAATTCAAGTATAGCCTCCATCTACCGCACGCAGAGAGGGACCATCCATGACCGAAGAACACAAGCCTCAAGAACCGGGATCCATGGCGGAGCTGCTCGAGGAGTACGACCGGAAGCCTCGGAGGACACCCGAGATCGGGGACCGCGTCGCGGCCAGGATCATATCGATCGGCAGGGAGCACGTCTTCGTGGACACCGGGACCAAGCTGGACGGCATCATAGACCGCAAGGAGCTCGAGCTCGAGGATGGAACCCTGCCTTACCAGGAAGGGGATGTCATCGACGTCTTCGTCCAGTCCAAGAGGGGGCAGGAGATCAGGTTGAGCAGGGCGTTAGCCGGCATCGGCGGGCTCAGCCTCCTCAGGGAGGCCAAAGAGAAGGGCGCCCCGGTGGAGGGGAAGGTCCTCGAGGTCGTCAAGGGGGGGTACCGGGTCGAGACCCTCGGGCACAGGGCCTTCTGCCCCTTCAGCCAGATGGACCTCGCCCGAGTCGAGGACCCGTCTGTCCACGTCGGCCAGACCTACCGGTTCCTGGTCTCGGAGCTCGACGAGGACGAGCCCGACATCGTCCTGTCCAGGAGATCCCTCCTCGCGAGGGAGCGCGAGGAGGCGCAATCGACGTTTTTCGCATCCCTCGGCGAGGGCGATATCCTGAGCGGAACCGTGAAGAAGCTCATGCCGTTCGGCGCCGTGGTGGAACTCGGTCCCGACGTGGAAGGGATGGTGCACGTGTCGGAGATGAGCTGGTCTCGCATCCTGGCGCCCGAGGACATCGTGGCCGTGGGCGAGAGGGTGGCGGTGAAGGTCCTGGCCGTGGAAGCGGACCCGAACACCGGCCGCAGGAAGATCTCGCTGTCCATGAAACAGGTGGGCGAGGACCCGTGGAACACGGTCACCGAGAGGTTCAGGCCCATGCAGAAACTTCGCGGCAGGGTCACAAGGACGGCGGACTTCGGCGTGTTCGTCGAGATAGCGCCCGGCGTCGAGGGGCTCGTCCACGTGTCCGAGATGAGTTACACCACGCGGGTGAAGAGACCGTCGGACCTCGTGAAGGCAGGTGACGAGGTGGACGTGATGATCAAGGAAATACAGCCCGAACAGCGAAGGATCTCCTTGTCCATGAAGGAGGCCGAGGGGGACCCGTGGATCGAGCTCGACCGGAGATACCCGGTGGGGCGCGTGGTCGAGGGCGTGGTCGAGAAGAAGGAGCGGTTCGGCGTGTTCGTGAGGATCGAGCCCGGGGTCACGGGTCTCCTTCCCAGGTCCGTGATCGACCGCTCTGCCCTCGCATCGAGCGTGGACAAACTCCGCGAGGGCGACCCGGTCACCGTGACCATAGAGAGGGTGGACATGGAGAAAAGGAGGATCTCCCTCTCACCCGCCGACACCTGCGAGGAGGGTGACTGGAGGCCTTTCTCCACACAGCCCCAGGGCAGGCTCGGGACCCTCGGCGACAAGCTCTTGACCGCGCTCGAAAAGGGCAAGAAAAAGGACTGATGCAGCGGCGAGGGGCCTCACGCCCCCCCACGAGGAGACAGGGCGGAACGGCCCCCTTGAGACGCCCTCACCCCCAGGCCGACCCCGATACCGCACGAGACCGCCCTGCCCCTCTTTTCCCGTGCCGCCACGGCCGGGACCGTCCTAGAACGGACGCAAGCCCACCTCTCGTTCACGCAGGCCCGGGGAGAGAAAAGGGGCAGCCGGGCGCCGGTCTCCACGCCACATCCCCCTTTCGCGTTGTCGAGCCGTGGCAACCGCCATCGTCACCATCGCCATCGAAAGTGAGCCCACGCCCGTGCATGCCCGTGGCAAAGGACATGCCGGGGGGAGGTTCGAGAAGGGGGGCGCGGGCCCGTGGGCGGCCGAGACGTCGGCCCGCTCCTGCGGCGGGGCGATCCGTCAAGGCCGAGCCTGCGATATTCCTCGGCCCGTCGGCCCTCTCGTGCAGCGGCGCGATCCGAGCGTTGAACCCGGCCCTTCACGCCCCCAAAGTCCGCCCCTTTTCCTGTTGATTCTTTCCCCGCTTTGTATTTTAGTATGTCAATAAGACTATGAAGGGATCCCGGGGAAAGAGGGCCGTCAAGAGGTTCATATCGCCCATCAAGAAGGCGCCGGCCATACCCACGCTCGTCGCGGAGCAGATCCTCGAGCTCATCCGCAAGGGGAGGCTCAAGCCGGGAGACCGTCTCCCCTCGGAGCACGAGATGACCATGCGTTTCCGCATAAGCCGCATCTCGCTGAGGGAGGCGATGAAGCTCCTCGAGGCCAGGGGGTACATCGAGTCCAGGCGCAGGAGGGGAAAGTTCATCCGCATCCCGCAAGACGCCCCGAAGAGCACCATCGAGGATCTCCTCGCCGCCGACCAGCAGAAGATCTGGGAGCTCTTGTGCGTCAGGAGGATCCTCGACTCGGAGGCGGTCCGGCTCGCGTGCGCGCACGCGACGGCCAGGGACGTGCAGAGGCTCAGGAAGATCCTCGACAGGGCGCTCGCCATCGGGCCGGAGCGGGTGCTCGACGACATCGAGGAGGGGGGCAGGCTCTACACCGAATTCTTCGACACCATCCTCGCGTCGACCAGAAACGCCACGTTCGCGCACATCCGGAGATCCATCAACACCATCCTCGTGGGGGCCTTCCCCTACAGCAGGAAGAAGCTCTCCACCATACAGGGAAGCTCACGGGTCATCGTGTCCCAGCTCCACGAGATCGTCGAGGGGATCGCATCCAAAGACGCGTCCCGGGCGTGCAGGGCTGTGGAGGAACACATCGATTACCTGAAGAGATCGTTGAAAAAGGCCATGCAGGCCTCCTGACGAACATTTTGTCACCCTCCTTTTTCCACGGCCGCCGTTCCTCAGCACGGCGGCCGTTTTTCCCCGCCGGGCGCACGGCAGGCGATGACCTCGGCACATCCCTTCAGCCCTTCGCCCTTTCCGACTCCCCCGGCAAGGGCGGACCTGACGACGGGTTCACCCCTCGCCCCTCGAGGCGGGCACGCCCCGTCACCCGCCTGTTGAGGTGGATTGTTCTTCTCGGAGAGGAAAGGGTCGCACAAGCGGAAACGCCCCCCGAAAGAGGCGAAAAGATCACCGGCTCGTTGAAGCCGGAAAGGATGTCATAGGAAGGGCGGGGTGCATCCCTGCACCCCGCATCGCCTGCACCAAACTACCCGCGGAACTTCTTGCCCGATCCGGCCGCCTCGAGCAGGATCCGCGCCGGCGTGTAGAGGGCCCCGAACCTGTCCTCGAGCCGCTTCAACCTGTCCACCACCGACGACGCCCCCACGGTGTCGATGTACCTGAACGGCCCGCCCGTAAACGGCGGGAAGCCGAGGCCGAACACCGCCCCGATGTCCCCGTCGCGGGCGCAGGAGAGCACGCCCTCCTCGAGGCAGAGGGCCGCCTCGTTGATCATCGCCAGGGCCAGCCTCTCCTGGATCTCGCTCTCATCGAAGGCCTTCCTCTGCCCGCCCAGGATCTCGTACACCTCGGTATTGACCTGTTTCGGCCCCTTCTTCCTCCCGAGCGGGAGCAGGCCCTTCTTCTGCTCGTCGTACACGTAGAAGCCCTTCCTGTTCTTCCTCCCCTTGAACCCCTTCTCGAAGAGCTTCGTGTACCCGTTGGAGGCCTCGATCCCCCTTGCCTCGAAGAGCTTCTTGACCTCTCCCTTGGCAACGTGAGCGGCGACGTCGATCCCCAGCTCGTCCACGAGCGTGACCGGGCCGACAGGGAACCCGAACCTGCGCATGGCCGTGTCCACCGCCCTGATCTCCGCCCCCTCCTCGAGGAGCCTCATGCTCTCGTTGAGCATGGGGATGAGGATCCTGGTCGTGTAGAAGCCGGGGCAGTCCTTGACGACGATGCACGTCTTGCCCTGCTGAATGCCGAACTCGAGCGCGGTCGCCTTGACCCAGTCGGCGGTGTGCTCTGTCGTTATGATCTCGAGGAGGGGCATCTTGGGAACCGGCGAGAAGTAGTGCATGCCGATGACGTTGGCCGGCCTCGAGCAGCCCTCTGCGATGAGCGTGATGGGCAGCGCGGACGTGTTCGACGCGAAGATGGTCCTCTCGGAGGCGGCGGCCTCCACCTCGGCCAGCACCTTCCGCTTGAGGGCGAGGTCCTCGAACACGGCCTCGATCACCAGGTCCACGTTCCGAAAGAGCGAGTAGTCGTCCGTGGGCACCACCTTCCCGTAGTGGAGGTCGCGCTCGAACCTGGAGATGGCACCCGACCGCGCTCGCTTGTCCAGGCCGCGGTAGACCTCCCTCATGCCCTTGGCCGCGGCGTCCAGGGAGACGTCCTTGAGCAGAACGGTATCGCAGATGCCCGTGGAGACGGACACGATGCCGTGGCCCATGAGGCCGGCGCCCAAGACGGCCAGTTTCCGCACTTTTTGCGCCTGGTCCTTGAGGGGGTTCTTCTTGAGCGCGGTCATGCCTTCGAACAGGCTCCTGAAGGCCTTCGACTTGTCGTCCATCACGAGATCGGCGAAGACCTCGATGTCTCTCTTGAGCCCCTTGTCGATGCCGTTGGCGAGCCCGTATTCCACGGAATCGATGATGGCCAGCGGGGCGGGGTACAGCCCCATGGTCTGCCTGAGCACCTGTTCCCTGGCCTTCTTGAACACGATCCGCCTGCCCGCGTTCGTCTCGTCTATGAAGCGCTTGACCGTGGCATCGAGGACCCTGTCCTTGAGCCTCTTCTTGGCCCGCATGGGCGATTTCGCTCCCGATGCGAGCTGTCTCGCCTTCGCCAGGCCCGCCTCCTTGAGCCCGTACGCCGAGACCACCTCGTCGACGAGCCCGAGCTTGAGCGCCTTCTTGGGCCTGAGGTTCCTGCCCGTAAGCATCAGGGGAAGGGCCTCGCTCAGCCCGATGAGTCGCACGAGCCTCTGCGTCCCCCCGGCCGCCGGGATGAGGCCGAGCTGGACCTCGGGCAACCCGAGGATGGTCTTGGGGGAGTCCGATGCCATGCGGTAGTCGGCCACCAGCGCGAGCTCGAGCCCCCCGCCCAGGCAGTTCCCGTGGATGGCGCACACCACGGGGAAGGGGAGCTGCTCGATCCGGCGCAGGACCTCGTGCGCCTTCGAGATGTAGGTTATGACCTCTTGCCTGGTCTTCATGGCGTTGAGCTCGTCCACGTCCGCGCCGACCACGAAGTTGTCGTCCTTCCCGCTCACAACGAGCAGGGCCCTTATTTCCTTGTCTGCACCCATGTCGTCCAGGAGGCTGGAGATCTCGGCGAGCAGCCCGCTCGAGACCTTGTTCACCTTGGAGTCCTTGCAGTCTATGGTGATCAGGGCGACGCCGCCCTCGTGCTTTTCGTAGGTCAGGTTGTTCATGGTCTCCCCCCGTCAGGCATTGGCGTTCTCGAGTACGATGGCGTTGCCCAAGGCCCCGGCTCCGCACCCGGCGACGACGCCGAAACGTGCGTCCTCGTCCTGCATGCGGTTCATGCACGTGGTGACGAGCCTGCCGCCCGTAGCGCCGAACGGGTGGCCCAGGGAAAGCGACCCGCCGTAACGGTTCAGCCTGTCGATGTCTATGACGCCCACGGCATCGTCCAGCCCCAGTTTCTCCCTCGCGAACTGGCGCGAGGCCAGGCACCTGAGGTTCCCGACGATCTGCGCTGCGAAGGCCTCGTGGATCTCGAACACACCGATATCCTTCAGCTTGAGGCCCGCCTTCCCCAGGGCCATGGGTATGGTGAAAGCCGGACCGAGGAGGAGCTCCTCCACGAGGTCCTGCCCGGAGAATGCGTACGAGACGAGGTATGCCTTGGGTTTGATCCCCATGGCCCTCGCCTTCTCCTCGCTCATCATGAGGACGGCGGAGGCCCCGTCGGTCAGGAAAGACGAGTTGGCCGCGGTGACCGTCCCGTACCTGCGGTCGAAGGCGCCCTTGAGGCGCGAGGCCCGCTCGACGGTGGTATCCTTCCTCGGCCCGTTGTCCTGGGTTATGACCTTGTCCTTCCCGGGCACCACGACCGGCGTCACCTCGCGGCCGAACCACCCCTGCTCCTGCGCCGTCACCGCCCTCTGGTGCGAGAGCACCGCGTACTCGTCCTGCTCGGCGCGCGATATGCCGAGCCTCTTGGCGAGGATCTCGGCGGTCTGGCCCATGAGGAGGCCGGTGGAATACTCGGAAACCGCAGGCCGCTCAGGGACGAGGAAATCGAGCGGGCTCATGCCCCTGAGTCTCTTGACGAGCCCGAGCAGGTTCTTCGGCTTGTGGTACATGGTGACGTCGAGGATGAACCTGCGGAACCTCTTGGAAACCCGTATGTCCGTATCGGAGAAGGTCTCCACGCCCCCGGCGACCACCACGTCCGCGTTCCCGGTGGCGATGAGGTTCGCCCCGTTTATCACGGCCGTGTTGGCGGATATGCACGCGATCGTGCAGGTATGCGCGGGGACGGTCTTGGGTATGCCCGCGCCGAGCGCCACCTCCCTCGCCACGTTCGTGGTCGCGATATCGGTCGCGACGCTCCCCATGATCACGTGATCGATGGACTCCGGGTCCAAGCCCGTCCTCTCCAGGAGGCCCTTCACCGCAAACCTGCCGAGCTCCCACGCCATGAGGTCGTAGTACCCCGTCCCCGACCTCTGGAACGGCACCCGGCACCCGTCGACGAAAACCACGGACCTGAGCTGTCTCGTGTTGTCACCTTTCTTGGCCATGTCCCCTCCAACGAATGGATGTCTTGTCGTTTCGCTTGAGCCTGGTCGCCCCGCCCTTGCCGCTTGCTTCCGTGTTCCATGCCGGGGGCGGGCCCGTCGACGCGTCCTCAGAGTCCCAGCTGCCTCGAGATGATGAGGAGCATGATCTCCGACGTTCCCGCGTAGATGGTCTGCACCCGCGCGTCACGGAACATGCGCGCGATCGGGTACTCCTCCATGTACCCGTACCCGCCGTGGAACTGGACGCACTTCGCGACGACGCGGTTGAGCATCTCGCAGATCCAGTACTTGGCCATGGACGCCTTCTTGACGTCTTTCCGGCCCTCAAGGTGGTCTATGAGGAGGCTCTCCATGAACGCCCTGCCCACCTCCACCTCGGTGGCCAACTTGGCGAGCTCGAACGAGATGTACTGGAACCTGCTTATGGGCCTGCCGAATGCCTCGCGCGTCTTCGTGTACTCGATGGTGAGGCGCAACGCCTCCTCCGCTGCCACCTGCGACCCCATGGCGCAGACGAGGCGTTCCTGCTGGAGCTTGTCCATGAGGTAGTAGAACCCGTGGCCCTCCTGCCCGAGCAGGTTCGAGGCGGGAACCCTGCAATCCACAAAGGCCATCTCGGCCGTGTCTTGCGAGTGGAGCCCCACCTTTTCCAGCTTCCTCCCCTTCTCGAACCCCGGGGTACCGTCCTCCACGACGATGAGGGACATGCCCTCGTAAGGGGAGGCCGCGTTCATGTCCGTTCGTGCCGCAACGATCACGAGGTCGCAGTTGATCCCGTTGGATATGAAGGTCTTCTGCCCGTTGATGACGTACGAGTCACCGTCCTTGACCGCCGTGGTGCGGATGGCGGCCAGGTCGGAACCCGCGCCAGGCTCGGTCATGGCGACGGCGGTTATGATCTCCCCGGTGACGCAGCCCGGCAGCCACCTCTTCTTCTGCTCCTCGGTCCCGTAGCTATAGAGGTACGGCACCACGATGTCCGAGTGGAGGTGCACCAGGAACCCGCCCACGTGGGTCTTGGCCATCTCCTCGGCCAGGATGAACGAGTAGAGGAAGTCGGCCCCCGACCCCCCGTACTCCTCGGGAAGCCATGGGCACAGGAAGCCCTGCTCCCCGAACTTGCGCCACGCCTCCTTCGGAACGATCCCCTCCCGTTCCCAGGCATCCCCGTTCGGGGTGACCTCGCGTTCGAAGTAGCGCCTCACGGATTCTCTAAAAATGTGGTGTTCCTCTGTGTAGTACCTGTCCAGAAGCGACATGTCTTCTCCTCCTCGAAATCAGCTCTTGGGCGCAAGGAGACCCTCTGCGTACAACCTCCTGAGCTCCCGCTTGTTGAACTTGCCGACGCTCGTCTTGGGCAGCTCGGGGAGGAAGATGATCTCATCGGGGATCCACCACGAGGCCTTCACCTTGTCCTTGAGGAAGTCCTTGATCTCGTCCGCGGTCAGACTCTGGCCCGGCGAGCACACGATGCATGCGAGCGGCCGCTCCTGCCACTTGGGATGCGGAACGCCGATGATGGCAGCCTCGAGCACCTTGGGGTGGGCCATGATGAGGTTCTCGAGATCGACCGAGGAGATCCATTCCCCTGCGCTCTTGACCAGGTCCTTCTTCCTGTCGACGAGCCTGATGTACCCCTCCTCGTCGATGGTGGCGATGTCCCCCGTGTGATACCACCCGTCGACGAAGGTCTCCCTCGACCTCTCGGGGTCCTTGTAGTACTCGTCGGCTATCCACGGCCCCCTCAGGCAGATCTCGCCCCATTCCTTGCCGTCCATCTTCACTTCCTCGCCGGAGTCGTTCACGATCTTCATCTCGAGACCCATGGCGATCAGGCCTGCGCTCGTCTTGACGTCGTAGAGCTTCTCCGCCGGCCAGTCGGCCATGTAGCTCTTGGGAATGGCGGCTGAAACCAGGGGGGTGGTCTCCGTCGAGCCGTACGCCTGCTTTATGGGGAACCCGTACTTCTCGTTCAGGTCGATGAGGAGCTGCCTGGGTATGGCGGCCCCCCCGCTTGCGATGGTCTTGAGCGAGCTGAAGTCGTGCCAGCCCCCCTTCTCCAGGTAGTCGTACAGGAGCATCCAGATGGTGGGGACGCCGGCCGTGAAGGTGACCTTCTCCTCGGCGATGGTCCTGCAGAGCTTTTCCATGTTGATGACCTCCCTGCCCGGGAGCACCTGCTTGCACCCGGCCCCGACCCCGGCGAAGGGCCCGCACCAGGCGTTGGCATGGAACATGGGCACGATGTGGAGGATGCAGTCCGCCTCGCTGGCGCCGAAGGTGACCGCGACCGCGTAGCTGTGCAGCACGATCGCCCGGTGGGAGTAGACGACGCCCTTGGGGTCGCCGGTCGTGGCCGAGGTGTAGCAGATCATGGCCGCATCCCTCTCGGAGAGATCCGCCGGGAAGTCGTACTCCTCGGGGAACCCCGCTATCAGGTCGTCGTACATGATCAGGTTCGGAAGGTTGGACGCCGGTTTCTTCCCCGTGTGCGACAGGACCACGATGTGCTCCACGGTCTCGAGCTTGTCTCTCACGAGCTCGACGAACATGAGGAGATCCTCGTCCACGAAAATGACCCTGTCCTCGGCGTGGTTGATGATGTAGGTCAGGTGGTTCGGGGGGAGCCTGAAGTTGGCGGTGTGGAGCACGGCGCCGTAGCAGGGCACGCCGAAGTATAGCTCCAGGTGCCGGTGGTCGTTGAGCGCCACGCTCGCAACGCGGTCGCCCCGCCGTATGCCGAGCGATTTCAGGGCGTGAGCGAGCTGGCACGTCCTTTTGTAGTAGTCGGCATAGGTGTACCTGTGCACGCCCTCGGGAAACACCGACACAATCTCTTTCTTGGGGAAGTACTTCGCCGACCGCAACAGGAAGGTCCTGATCAAGAGGGGAAAGTCCATCATGGCGCCTGTCTCCTTTTTTGTTTGTATGTATGTATTACAATACTATTATAAGCACATTGGCGCGGCGTGCACAAGCCCGTTTTTGCTGTTAACGGGAAACGGCGAACCAAGGGTCAGGTCAGCCTCTCGGCTGGGTTGTCGCCGGGTCTCGACCCTCGAGCGAGGCCACAGGGCCGGCTCCGGCCACCCTCGCCGGCATGACGCCCTCTCGCGCGGCCGGGGGCAGGGAGAGCGCGGCGAAAGAGGAGGGATCACCCCGGCGGGTGGAACGAGGGCCTTCGGACCCTCCACCCGACATGACCGGACCGGCGGCAAGGGCGCGCCTTGGGCCTTCCCTCACGGGCGTCCGCCCGCGGATGCGAGAGGGGGTGCGCCGGGGGACGGGAAGGAACTTCCTCGGATTTTCCAGGATAGATCCGGGCGAGCGGGGCCTTCGTCGCCTTCACCCAGCAGGCCCGGGCATGACGCGGCCGTCCGAGGCCTGCAGAAAAAGCCGCAAGCCCGGCATCAGGAACATTCCACGGCGTCGAGGGACGTGACGCCGGGCGCCCGGGATCATGAACGTAAAGGAGGAATGGGCATATCCGGGCGCCCGGCGCCTGGGCTGAGAACCGAGGATGCGAGGTCTTTCGGTCTTCGGTGCACGCACCCGATACGAGGTGCGGCCCCGCTCGTCACCGCCTACTCGTAGACCTTCTCTTCCTCTGCGTCGGCGCTCGGCGCATCCGCCTCCACGTCACGCACGTCTTCCTTCGAGATCACCTTGAGGTACTCCTTGTACCACTCGTTCTGCACGATGAGCTGCATGATCTCGTTCGTCCCGACCCAGATCATGGAGAGCCTGATGTCGCGGACGATCCTCTCCAGCGGGTAGACGTTCGTGTAACCGATGCCGCCCACCACCTGCATGCAGTTGTTCGCGATCGTCCATGCCGCCTCGGTCACGAACTTCTTGGTCTCCGAGACCAGGCGCCTGACCCTGTTGGGGTGCGCCCGTCGGGAGTCGACCGCGAGGCACGTGGAGTAGACCATGGAGCGGGCGGCGTCCAAGAGCATGACCGAGTCCGCCACCTTGAAGCCCACAGCCTGGAACGACTGGATGGGGAGGCCGAAGGCCTTGCGCCTGGAGGTGTAGCGCGTGGCTATCTCGATGGCGGGCCGGACCGACCCCAGCGTCATGGCCGCCGTGCCGAGCCTCTCGGGGATCATCATGCGCACGAACACGTCGAACCCGCCGTTGATGCCGTTGAGGGCGTATCTCTCGGGCACCCGGACGTCTTTGAGCACCAGCCTCCCGGCTCCGCCGCCGCGCACGCCCATGAGTCCGTAGATGTATTTCGTCTCGACACCCTCGGTCCTCGGCACCATGAAGGCGGTCATGCGCCTGTGGGGCGGGGCGTCCGGGTCGGTGACGGCGTATACGAGAAACCAGTCCGCTCCCTCGGCGCCGACGATGAACCGCTTCTGGCCGTTTATGATCCAGTCGGAACCATCCTTTTTCGCGTACGTGGTCGCCCCGAAGAAATCGGACCCGCCCCTCGGCTCGGTGAGGCCCTCCGCCGCGAAGTCTCCCCCTTCAGGAGCGGGACCACGACGGCCTGCTTGAGCTCGTCGCATCCGAAGAGCTCCACGGCCTCGCACACGATATCCGCTCCCACCCCCCACAGGCAGGCGAGCGAATAGCTGGCGACGCCTACCTCTTCCGCGACGATCCCGTCCTCGATCCACCCGAGGCCCCTGCCCCCGAGCTCGCGGGAGATCCTTATCCCCAGAAGGTTCCTCCTTCCGGCCTCCTGGAGGTATTCCCTGGGAAACTGCACCTTCTCCGCATCCATGTCCAGGATGAGCTGCCGGGGCACCCACCTGGTGAACGCCCGCGCCTCGTCCCTGAGCCTCTTCTGGTCTTCGGTCATGATGTAGTCGAACATGGTCTCTGCCCGTCCCTTATAACGTTTTGTTTTATCATTATCGTCATCTGTTATGACCGTGTCAAGCCCCCGAGGCAGGAAGGCGTAGCGGCCTCATGGGTGGCTTCCCGCACCGGGCAAGCATGGGGACGTCCTGTTCACGGTCTTTCCCCATGGGGACTGGCGGCCGGATGGAAGGCATTGACACCCCTTTCCCCTCCCCCGAGACGAAGACCCACCCGTGGCCACGTCCACGGCGATGGGTCTTCACGAGAAAGGCGCGGGGCTCACGGGATCCCTCACGCCGCGGTCAAAACGGCCTTGCATTTTTCCCGGTAATACCCAACATAAAAGACCGGCATGGGATTCAAGGAGATCGGGAGAAAAATCCAGCTTGCAAGGGAGGAAAAGGGCCTCACCCAGGCCGAGCTCGCACAGGAGCTGGGCATGACCCAGGCCGGCCTGTCGAACTACGAGCTGGGCAAGCGCAGGCTCTACCTCAACCAGATAGAACGCATAGCCCGCGTCCTGGGCAAGGACATCGCCTTCTTCATCGGCGGGGCGAACCACGAGAGCGCGGCCAGTGACGAATCTTCGCACCTGATGAAGACCGTGGCCGAGCGACTGAGGAACCTGGACGAGGATGACCTGAGGTCGATCAACGACTATCTCGACTTTCTCGCGTGGAGGAAACGCCGTGATAGACACTGAAGCGTGCCCCCATGGGCTCATGGAGGAGATAGGGACTCTCGCCCGAGAGGTCCGCGATGTCCTCGACGCAGGACTCCCGGCACGTCAGCGGGCGGCGGGCATACACTCGGCCTTCGCGAAAAGGGGCTACCACGCGCTCGTCGTGCCGAGGGAATCGGGAGGCCGGGGGCTCGACCACCTCACGGCGGGCCTGATCTACGAGGCACTGAGTTACGAACTGCCGGGTACCCTTCACGGCACGATGACCACGGCCCACTGCGCGCTCATGATCTCGAGCGGCCTCACCAACGAGTTCCACCTGGAGCGGCTGGAGGCGATCGCCGGTGAGGATCACCCGGGGGCCTTCTGCCTCACCGAGCGCGACGCCGGCTCCGACATAGGAGCGGTGGGCACGCGGGCGGAAACGATCCCCGGCGGCTTCACGATCACGGGCGAGAAGGCTATCGCCATAAACCACGCCATAGCCAAGACCCTGGTCGTCTTCGCCACACTCCCCCCCGCATCCGGCAGGGCCGCGCTCAACGCCTTCGTGGTGGACCCGTCGGCCGAGGGCATCCGCCAGGGGCCGGCCCTCGACACCCCCGGCATGGCCGGCGGCATCCTCGGGCCGATCTCCTTCGACCGCGCGAGGGTACCTCACGAATGCCTCCTCGGCGAGAGGGGCAGCGGGTACCTCCTCTTCATGGAGACGCTCGACAAGGGCAGGCCCCTGGTGGCGGCCTGCTGCACGGGGGAAGCGGACAGGGCGCTCGACTGCGCGATCGACCACGCACGGAAACGATACCAGTTCGGCAAACCCCTGTATGCCTTCCAGGATGTGTCCTTCCGGATCGCGGAGCTGTCCACGAGGCTCAAGGCGGCGAGGCTGCTCTGGAAGGACGCCCTCGAGCGGATCGACCGGGGACGCCCCTTCACCATGGAGGCGTCCATGGCGAAGCTCTTCGCATCCAGCACCCTGATGGACATTGCATCGTTCGCCCTCGAGCTCACCGGGTACCGCTCGGTGGGCAGGAACACCGAGCTCGAGCGGATCTATCACGGCGCACGGCTCATGAAATCCATCGACGGCACGGAGGCGGTGCAGAAGATGGTGATCGCCTCGCAGCTGTGAGCGGCCCCATGGCGAGACACGCAACGATAGGGTATGCGAGCGTGATCGTCGCCGCCCTGCTCTGGGCCTCCTGCGGAACGGCCGGGAAGGCCCTGTTCGGCTCGGGCATCCCTCCCGCCCTGCTGGTGCAGACGCGTGTCACCCTCGCCTCCTTGATACTCGGGGCGTTCCTTGCCGCATGGCGGCCCTCGCTGCTCAGGATAGGCGTGAAGGACCTTGGGTTCTTCCTCGTGTTCGGCGGGGTGTTCATGGCGAGCATGCAGCTCGCGTACTTCATGGCCATAAGCAAGATCCAGGTGGCCGCGGCCATCCTGGTGCAGTACCTGGCCCCCGTGATCGTCGCCGCGTACTCCATGGCCTTCTGGCACGAGCGGGTGACGGCGAAGAAGGCGGCGGCCCTCGCGTTGTCGATGGCCGGCTGTTACCTGGTGGTCGGGGGCTACAGCCTCAGGCTCGTGAGCCTCAACCTGCCGGGCATCCTCTGGGCCCTCCTGTCCGCCTTCGCCTTCGCGGGAACGACGCTGCTCGGGGAGAAGGGCATGCACACCCACAACCCCTGGACGTCCCTGATGTACGCCCTCCTGTTCTCCGCACTCAGCCTGAACGTCGCCTACGAGCCCCTGCAGATCCTGTCCGTCTCGTACACCCCCATCCAATGGGGCGCGATCCTCTACATCGTGGTGTTCGGGACGCTCATCCCCTTCGGCCTCTACCTCACGGGGGTGAACTACATACGGTCCACCCGCACCATCATCACGGCCACCCTCGAACCCATAGCCGCGGCCGTGATGGCCTTTTCCCTCCTGGGAGAGCGGCTGTCCGTCCTCCAGGCGGCGGGCGGCCTTGCCGTCATCTCGGCCGTCGTCCTGCTCCAGCTGGAACGCGAGCACGACGAGCGCTCCCCCGAGACCATCAGGGCGACGGCGAGAGACCGGCGTTGAGGGTGCAAGGGGCGGCGCAAACGGCCTTGGTCGTACCTGCTCGATGCCTGCCTGGGGGGAGTCACGACCCGGCACGCGCAGGGTGACGTCCCGGCGCGCGATCACGTGCGGGAACGGATGCAGGGGTCTTTCTGGGCCGCGCCCGGGGAGTCCCTGGGTCGAAAGACCGGCGGCGGGCAAAAGACAGCCGGGCACCGCAGGCGGCCCGTGTCGGGGAGATTGCCGTTGACACTGCCGCTCGCTCGCTCATATACTTCACTTCCCACACTGCATCGGGTGTTCCCCGGGTTCGGAGCACGCACGAGTCACGCCCTGGGCACCATCTCGCATGCCGGTGTGACAACCGGATGGAAGCGGTTGTACAAATCCTTTGTACGAGGGGGGATGATGATGAAGATCGTGAAGTACGTTCTCGTGGCAGGCGCACTGGTGTTCTTGGCCTCACCCACCCTGAGCGCCGCGGACAAGGAACCCGTCGTCATCGGCCTGCAGGGCCCCATAACCGGGGCCTGGGCCTACGAGGGCCAGATGGCCAAGCAGGCGTGCGAGGTTGCTGCCGATCTCATCAATAAGAAGGGCGGCATCCTGGGCGGCCGCAAGATCGTGATAAAGGTCGAGGACGATGCCGGGGAGCCGAAGACCGGCGCGCTCGCGGCGCAGAAGTTCGTGGGCCAGAAGGACGTGGTCGCCGTGGTGTCGACCTACGGGTCGTCGGTGTGCGAACCCGCGTCAAACATCTACGAAAAGTTCAAGAAGGTGAACATCGGCTACGGTGTCACGGCCGTCCGGCTCACCGAGCGCGGCTTCAAGTACTTCTTCCGCACCTGCGGCAGGGACGACTCGCAGGGCAAGTTCTTCGCGGAGGCGGTGCCCAAGAAGTTCAAGGCAAGGCGCATCGCCATCATGCACGACAACACCGCCTTCGGGAAGGGCCTGGCGGAAGACACGAAGAGGGCGCTCGAGCCCATGACCAAGGCGAACAAGGTCGAGATCGTCTACTTCGACGCCATCACGCCCGGGGAGAAGGACTACAAGGTGCCGCTCACGAAGATGCGCGAGACCAAGCCCGACGTCTGGTACTACACGGGCTACTACGCCGAGGCCGCCCTTCTCGTCTCCCAGGCGCGCGACATCGGCATCACCTGCCCGTTCGTCGGGGGCAACGCGGCCATCAACGACGAGTTCGTCAAGATCGCGGGGCTCAACGTGGCCAAGGGCTGCTACATGACCAACGAACCCCTGCCCGGGGACCTGCCCTACAAGGAGGCCAGGGAGTTCCTTGCGGCCTACAAGGCCAAGTTCGGCGACATCCCCTCGAGCCCGTGGCCCATCTATGCCGCCGACGCCGTGAACATCATCGCGTACGCCATAGACAAGACCAAGTCCACCGACTCGGACAAGATCGCCTCCTTCCTCAGGGACAAGGTCGACAGGGTCCCGGGCATCACCGGCCCCATCGGCTTCACCGCCCAGGGGGACCGCGAGGGGGTGCCCTTCTACCTCTATGTGGTGAACAACGAGGGCAAGATCGTGATCTCGAAGTAGAGACCTCGTAAAGAGCGCGTCCGAGAAATGCACCTGGTGCTCGAACAGATCATCAACGGCCTGACCATCGGGTCGTTCTACGCGCTGATCGCGCTCGGCTACTCGATGGTCTACGGCGTGCTCAAGCTCATCAACTTCGCCCATGGCGACTTTTTCGCCATGGGCTCCTACATCGGGTACACGGTCCTTGTCTTCCTCGTGGCCGGCGCGACCGTGAGCATGGGGCCATGGGCGGGCATGGGGCTCGCGGTGCTGACGGCCGGGGTGAGCCTCATGGCCGTCGGGATCGCGGTGGAACGCGCCGCCTACCGCCCTGTCTACCGCGCTGGAAGGCTACCGGCGGTGGTGTCGGCCCTGGGGGCATCCATCTTTCTCCAGAACGTGATCATGCTCGTCTGGGGACCCAGGTACCAGGCGTATCCCGCCGATCTCATCCCGGCCGCACGCATCCATTTCGGCGACCTCACCGTCACCATGCTCCAGCTGGTCATCCTCGCCCTCTCCTTCGCGCTCATGTCCGCTCTCTACTACGTGATCCAGAAGACCACGTTCGGCGCCGCCGTCAGGGCCACGGCGCACGACAGGAACACGGCCGCCCTCATGGGCATCAACTTCAACCGGGTGATCGTGTTCATCTTCACGCTCGGACCGGCCCTCGGGGCGGTCGCCGGCGTGATGGTGGGCATGTACTACCGCCAGATAAGCTTCACCATGGGATGGAACTACGGCCTCAAGGCCTTCACCGCGACCATCCTGGGCGGCATAGGCAACCTGCCCGGCGCCATGTTCGGCGGTCTCATCCTCGGGGTCCTCGAGATGCTGGGCGCGGCATACATCTCCGCGGCCTGGAAGGACGTGTTCGTGTTCCTGATCCTCATCCTCGTGCTCATCGTGAGGCCCACGGGCCTCTTCGGCGAGAGGACCGCCGAGAAGGTGTGACCATGAGGGACCTGCAGAACCTTTCCGGCGGCGGGCTTCGCTCGGCACGCCTCCTCGCGCCCCTGGCTTTCGCCTGCCTCGTTACGGCCTACCCGTTCGCGGTGAGCGACTACCTCATCGACATCGGCTTCTTCTTCGGCATCTACGCCCTCTTGGGCCTGAGCCTGAACATCGTCCTCGGCGAGGTGGGCCTCTTCGACCTGGGTCACGCAGGGTTCTACGCCATAGGCGCGTACGTGACGGCCGTCTTGAACACGCGCTACCAGGTGCCCGTCCTCGTCCTCATGCCGGTGAGCTGCCTGGCCGCCGCCCTCTTCGCCTACCTCGTCTGTTCCCCCATCATCCACCTCAAGGGCGACTACCTCTGCATCGTGACCATAGGCATGGGCGAGATCGTGAGGCTGGCCCTCATCAACAACCCCTTCGACCTCACCGGCGGCCCGAACGGCGTCTTCGGCATAGACTTCCCGAGGGTGGGGAACCTCCTCGTGGTCGACTCGTCCATCGAGTACTACTTCCTCGTGTGGATCACGGTGGGGGTCTCGATCGCCGGGCTCGTAAGCCTCCAACACTCGAGAATAGGCAGGGCATGGAACTGCATCAGGGAAGACGCGGTCGCGGCGCAGGCGACGGGCATCAACGTGAGGGCGTACAAGCTGCTCGCGTTCGTGCTCGGTGCGGCCTTGGCCGGCGCGGCAGGAAACATCTACGCGAGCAAGCTCATGTGCGTCTCCCCGGAGAGCTTCACCTTCTGGGAGTCGTGCCTCATGTTCTGCATCGTGCTGATAGGCGGCATGGGTTCGATCCCCGGGGTGATCGTGGGCGCCGCCTTCATAAGCCTGTTCCCCGAGATCTTCCGTCCGTTCGCCATGTACCGCATGCTCGTGTTCGGATCGATCATGATCGTCATGATGATGGTCCGCCCCGGGGGGTTCTGGCCCAGGAAACGCGGAGCGGTGACGCTTAGGCCGCTCATGGAGGACACCGCGGATGGGGCTGTCTAGGGCGCACGCGGCAAACGACACGGTGCTCTCCACCAAGGGCCTCACCAAGGTTTTCGGCGGCCTCAAGGCGGTGGATTCCCTCGACCTGGAGGTGCACAGGGGGGAGATCCTGAGCCTCATAGGCCCCAACGGCGCGGGCAAGACCACGGTGTTCAACGTCGTTACCGGGATCTACACCCCCGAGGCAGGGGAGGTGATCTTCGACGGCCGCCCCATCACGGGCATGAAGCCTCACCGGATCGTGTCGCTGGGGATCGCGCGCACCTTCCAGAACATCAGGCTCTTCCCGGACATGACCTGCCTCGAGAACGTGATGGCGGGCCAGCACGTCAGGAGCCGGGCCGGCTTTCTCTCCTCGCTGTTCAGGACGCCCGGCATGCGCAGGGAGGAGGCGCAGATCGAGCGGACCGCCATGGAGCGGCTGTCCCAGGTGGGCCTGGAGCGATTCGCGCACGATCTGGCCAAGAACATCGCCTACGGGTCCCAGCGCATGCTCGAGATCGCACGGGCGCTGGCCACCGAGCCGAGGCTGCTGGTGCTCGACGAGCCGAGCAGCGGGCTCAACCCCAAGGAGACCAGGGATCTGATGTCTTTTCTCGAGGGACTCATCCAAAACGACGACCTCACGATCCTCCTCATCGAGCACGACATGAACGTGGTCATGGGCATATCGGACTGGGTGGTGGTGATGGACGACGGCGTCAAGATCGCCGAGGGAAGGCCTGAGGACATCTATCACGACCCTCTGGTGATCGAGGCCTACCTCGGCAGGGAAAGCGAGGAAGGCTGAGATGGCCCCCCTGCTCGGCATCGAGGATCTCCACATCTCGTACGGGGCCCGCGAGGTCCTGAAGGGGGTGGATGTCCGCATCGAGGAAGGCGAGATCGTGACGGTGCTGGGGGCGAACGGCGCAGGCAAGTCCACCCTGCTCCAGGCGATCTGCGGGCTCGTGCCCGTGGCATCCGGCGCCATCACGTACGACGGCCGCCGCCTGAACGGCATGCCCCCGTACCGGATCGTTTCCATGGGCATCTCGCTCTCCCCCGAGGGCAGGAAGGTCTTTCCCACCCACACCGTGGAGGAAAACCTCTACCTGGGCGCATTCACGCGACGTGGCGACAAGAGCGGGATAGAGCAGGCAAAGCGTCGCGTGCACGCCCTCTTCCCGATCCTCGAGGAACGCAAGAAACAGCTCGCCGGGACCCTCTCCGGCGGCGAGCAGCAGATGCTGGCCATCGGCAGGGCGCTCATGAGCAACCCGAGGGTCCTCCTCCTGGACGAGCCCTCCCTCGGGCTGGCGCCCATCCTGGTCAAGCAGATCTTCGACATCGTGAGGGAGATCAACTCGCAGGGCACCTCGATCCTGCTCGTGGAGCAGAACGCCCACAAGGCCTTGAGCCTCGCATCGAGGGGCTACGTGCTCGAAAACGGCAGTATCGCGGCCCACGGCCCGGCGAACGTCCTGGCGAGCGACGAGCGGATCCGGGAGGCCTACCTGGGCGGCTCGGCCCTCAGAAAGGCATGAATCCACCGCTCCCCCGTGTCCACGACGACGGGGGACGACACCCGACAAAGCCCGGCCAAGGCCGACGCTCATCACCGACCCATCCAGTCCATGATGCACCACAACCGTGCGGGTACGTCCGGGAGCATGCTCGCCCGATGAAATGTGCAAGGCGTCTTCGGCCAGGTCGGGCGCATCGCAGCGCGAAGCGAACCGTGTTCGCGAGCCCTGTTCTCTCGGCGAGGTCGGTCACGCACATGCTGTCAGTATGTCCCGGCTCTTCGATACGGACAGGGCTCGGCCCCTCCCATGACCGAGACACGGCGCTCACATGGACGTACGGACAGGGGACGTTGTGGACGAGGTGAACTTGGGGACATTCCTCACGAGTCTTGACAGCACAGCCTGTACGTATTGACTCGCGCGCCCCGGGCATTACTCTTGAGAGAAGGACGAGGCTTCGGCGCACCGTCCGGAGAACAGGAGGCCACGGCAAAGACCCGGAGAGGACATGGACACGACGGCAAGCCCAAACACCCATACCCTGGATCAGTGGGCCAGTCTCTTCAATCCCTTCTGGTCGCTCCTGTCGGCGATGACCCGGAAAGCGGGGGAGACCGAGGCCCCTGAAGAGGCGGGCCTGACGGACAGCCACGTGAAGACCAGCCAGGAAGCCCTGCTCGCCATCTTCAAGACATGGTCCGCATTCACCGAGACCCTCTCCGAGCCCTCGTCGCTGACCGCCGTGACCGGCAGCATCACCGCGTTCCTGCCGGAACTCGTGAACAAGGTGGTCGCCTTCGGCCTGTCCGGCTTCATGAAGGTCCAGTCCCACTTCATGGAGAAGTTCTCGGAGATCGGCAAGGGGACGCAGGCGTTCAGCTTCGACAACCTCGACAAGGACAGCCTGCGCTTCTTGGCTGATCTCTACGAGAAGGAGGTCAGGCCCTACCTCAAGGTGCCCCAGCTCGGCCTCATGCGGTTCCACCAGGAACGCATGAACGAGGCCTTCGATGCGTGGGCGCTCTTCCAGACCAAGCTCGCGGCGTTCTTGCGCCTCGTGGGCCTGCCGGTGGAGAAATCGGTCAAGGTGTTCCAGGAGACGGTCGAGCGGCAGATCCGCGAGGGTGGGGTTCCGGACGACCCGCGCAAGCTGTACACCACCTGGATCAAGATCCTCGAAGGTCACTTCATGACCCTCTTCAAGTCACCCGAGTACACCGCCATGCTCGCAGACACACTGGCCTCCCTCGAATCCTTTCTCGCCGCAAGGAACAGGGTGCTCGAGGATCTCCTGCAATCGCTCCCCATCCCCTCGAGCAGGGAGGTGGACGAGCTGGCGAAGGAACTCCACGACCTGAAGAGACGCGTGAGAGACCTGGAAAAGGCTGCACAGGGCCCTCGCAGGGCCTAAGGCGGAGGACGACGTATGGCGGGACATCCGCGGATACCCGTGGATCTCATCCTCGAGAAGCTCGCCCAAGAGGCTGAAAAGGCACAACAGCGCGCCGGCGAGGTCTCGCGGGTGCTGCTCGGACGGCTCAGCACCGACATCGCCACCACGCCATACGAGGTCGTGCACCAGGTGGACCGCGTCAAGTTGAAGCACTACCTGCCGACCAGGGAGGCGAACCCTGAACTGAGGACGCCGCTCCTTGTCGTCTACGCCCTCATCAACAGGGAAACGATGCTCGATCTCCAGCCCGAGCGCAGCGTGGTGCGAAACTTCCTCCAGGCGGGCATCGATCTCTACATGATCGACTGGGGATACCCGAGCCGGAAGGACCGGTTCCTCACCATCGACGACCACGTGAACGTCTACATGGACGAGATGGTGGAGTTCATCCGGAGACGATGCAGGACGGACAAGGTGAACCTCATGGGCATCTGCATGGGCGGTACCTTCTGCGTCATCTACTCCGCCCTGCATCCGCACAAGGTCAAGAACCTCGTGACGACGGTCTGCCCCACGAACTTCGACACGGACGAGGGGCTCTTGCACATCTGGATGAGGCAGGTGGACGTGGACATGATGGTGGACACCTTCGGGAACATGCCCGGCGACCTCCTCAATCTCGGCTTTTTGCTCCTCAATCCAGCCAGGCTCATGATCGACAAGTACGTGGGGTTCCTGGAGAACATGAACGATAGGTCCTTCGTCGAGAACTTCATCCGCATGGAGAAGTGGATCTTCGACAGCCCGGACGTGCCCGGCGAGACGTTCAGGCAGTTCGTGAAGGACTGCTACCAACAGAACCTCCTCATCCAGAACAGGCTCGTGGTCGGCTCCCGGCGGGTGGACCTCAAGAAGATCACCATGCCACTCCTCAACATCTACGGGCAGTACGACCATCTCGTGCCGCCCGGTGCGGCGAACCTCCTCACCAAGGCGGTCGGGAGCGAGGACACGACGGACATATGCCTCGATACCGGGCACATCGGCATCTACGTGAGTTCCAAGACCCAGAGGGAATTCACGCCCGCGATCGTTACGTGGCTGAAGACGCGCGACAAGGCTCCCCCCGCCCGCAAGGAGGGGGACGGTCGCGCGGCGCGCAAGGCGGACAGGCCGAAGAAGAGGGCATGGACCGAACGGACGAGGCCGCCGGTCGGTCGGAAGGAGAGAGTGAATGTCTGAAAAGAGCGATTACTTCGACACCTTCTGCGCAGTGAGCAGGGCCCTGGGGACCACCCTGAACAGGCAGAGGGTCCTCGACCTCATCGTGGAGAACGCCATAAAGACCATGGACGGGAAGGCGGCCTGCCTGTTCTTCGCAGACGAAGATGGCGCAAGCGACGTCTTCGTCCCCCTTGCCCAGAAGGGCCTCTCGGAAACCTACCTCCACGCCGAGCCCCAGGAGGCCAGGCGCGCGGCCCAGGAGATCATGGCCAGGGGGTACATCGCCATACACGACGCCACGAAGGATCCTCGCATCAAGACGCACGAGCAGAAGAAGAAAGAGGGCATCGCCTCGATCCTCGTGGTTCCCGTGGTGGTCAAGGATATGGTCAAGGGGGTGCTCGCCCTGTACACCTCGAAGCCCCGGATCTTCTCCCAGGACGAGATCCGCTTCCTCACGGCGCTGGCCGAACAGGGAGGGCTCGCGATCGAGCGCGCGAGGCTCGTCATGCAGATCACCCGGAACATCCGCATCTTCACGAGGGTGGCCGAGGGTCTCAACGAGAGCCTCGACATCAAGAAGATCCTCGAGAGGCTCTCCGTGGACATGAGGCAGGCGCTCGGGGTCAAGGCGGTGTCCGTACGGCTCGTGAACAAGGACACCGGGACCCTCGAGCTCGTGGCCAGCAACGGGCTGAGCAGGAAATACCTGGCGAAGGGCCCGGTACGGATCGAAAAGAGCGTCACGGCTGCCCTCCAAGGCAGGACCGTGGTGACGAGGGACGCAACCAAGGACAAGGACATCCAGTTCAAGGAGGAGAAGAAGAAGGAAGGTATCGTCTCCATCCTGACCGTGCCCATCAAGGTCAAGGACGAGGTCATCGGCGTCATGAGGTACTACTCCGGCACCGAGCGAGACTTCACCGAGGGCGAGGTCATGCTCGCGGAAGCGGTGGCGAGCCTGGGCGGGCTCGCCATACACAATGCGTCCATGTACCTCATGCTCAAGAACGACCTGCAATGCCTCAAGGAAGATCTGTGGAGCCACCGCTCGTGGTTCTGAGGCGAACGAGGGAAGCACGGGGGGCCCTGTCTGCATGGGCATCCCCGGGGGAGGATCCCGTCATGACAGGACGATCGATAACCGAGCTCAAGGTCGGTGACTTCGCCGAGTTCAGCAAGACCGTCTCCGAGACCGACATCTACCTCTTCGCGGGCATCGTGGGCGATTTCAACCCTGCACATGTCAACGAGTCGTACGCGAAGAACACCTTCTTCAAGACACGCATAGCCCACGGGATGCTCGCCGCGGGGCTGGTCTCCTCGGTGATAGGCATGCAGCTGCCGGGACCCGGGTCCATCTACATCAGCCAGGAGCTCAGGTTCCTGGCGCCGGTCCGCATAGGCGACACCGTCACCGCACACGTGGAGGTCAAGGACCTCAACATCGAGAAGAACCGGGTGACGCTCGCGACGTGGTGCGTGAACCAGGACGGCGTGAGGATCCTCGAGGGAGACGCCGTCGCGAGCCCGCCGAAGAAGGTCAAGACCTAGCGGGGACGCCCGGGGAGGACGCACGCCGCGTCATCGCGGCTGGGCCTTCTTCGTCTTCTTCGGCCTGTGAGCGCCGGGGACGGACGCCCCCTTCGGGGGCCGCCCGGCACCCTCCTGCCGGAAAGGCCTCCCGCTCTCCCCCTCGGCCCGGCCCAGGGCGTCGCCCAGATTCGCCATGAACTCCCGGTAGTGCCTCGCCTGCTCCTCGATGAGCCTGCTGAAGCCCTCCAGGCCGTCCGCCGGCCTCCGGGTCCCGCCCTCGAGCAAGGCCGCGAGGCGCTGCACCTCCTGCTCGAGCTCACCGACCCTCTGCCTGAGGGCATCGTTCTCCTCGGCGAGTGCGGCGTAGTCCCTGCGTGGCACGAGATCCATCGCGGACGCGAGCTCCATGATGGAGCCGGCCAAGGCGTCGAATGTCTTCTTCCAGAGAGCGAGGCTGCGTTCGGAGCAGGCCTCTATCTCGACGCCGTACGCCCTGGCGAACGCCTCGGTGAAACCCTTGACCCCCCCGGCCCCGCCGCCGAACCACTGGGAGAGCTCCTCGATGCGTCTCTGCCCCTTTGCGGCCTCAAGGAGCATGGTGCCCATGAACTCGAGAACGGCGCTATCCACGATCCTCCCCCCCTGACAGCTCCTCGTCGAGATCGAGCTGGAACCTGACGGGGCCGCGCATGCCCTGAGGGAAACGCTTGTGGACGGCATACTCCGAGTCCGGCGCCGACCAGGTCGTCGCGATGGCGCCGTGCCCCTTGGGGAAGACCGTGACCTCTGCCTGGACGAAGTCCAAAGGCGCGAGCGCGGACTCCCGGTCCACCAGGTCGTCGGCTGAGGCGTAGCATATGAGGTACGTGATCCCCTTCTCGCCCAGGTCCTTGATGTTCAACTTCTTCCCGAAGAGCTTCACGGGCATGGTCCCGTCGGGGGCGATGGGCACGGTGTATGAATCGAAGCTCAACGCGGTGATGGCCACGGGGATGTCCTTGCGGTCGTAGACGAGCCAATGGTTGAGTGCCGCGGCGGTCTTCGTGATGGCGGTCTCCCCGCCCGAAGGGTTGTCGAACAGGGCGAGATCCCTGAAGAAGGTATAGACGGGCGCCTCCTTCTCCATGCTCTTGAGCTTGTACACCCAGCTCATGACCTTCCCGTCAACCACCGCATTGCCGTTCTCGAGCTGCTTGACGGCGTACCCCAGGTCCCTGAACCGCTGCGGAAGGTGTTCGAGGTACTCGACGAGCGCCTTGCACCTCGTGCCGTCGATGGGCGCCACGCACGTGACGAGTGCGTCTACCAGGCCGTCGAGCTCGCCGGTGAGGATGTCGAGAAGCGCGATGAACCCACCCTGGCAGAACCCGTTGAGGGTCACCGGCCGCCGGTGCCTGGAAGCGATCAGCTCGCAGAAGCGCCTCGTGTCGAGCGCATCGTCCTCGCCGGTCATGGTCTGGACTGCCGGGGTCGTGTCTATGTCCTTGAGCACCCTCACGTACGTGGGAATCCCCTGGTTCGCAAAGGCATGGGCGTAGCTCTTTCTCTCTCCCGGCAGAAACCCCAGGATGTTCACGCCGAGCACGTACGGCGGCACGATGAGGACGGGCTTGTGACGCTCGGGTGCATTCACGCCGGGCAAGGGGTGAACGCGGTAGAGCAGGAAGCGGTCGGTCTCGGCCTCGAGGGTGTAGCCGGGCCGATCGAAGTGGAACCCGAACTCGTCCTTGATGTCTTCGATCGCCTTCGGGTACTCGTAGACGACCTTCTCGAGGAGCCTCGCCCGACGCTTCGCAAAAGCCCGGATATCCTCCCCACCCCTGTCGAGGAGCGTGTCGAGGAACGCGGCGTAAGAGCCCCTGATCTCCTCGATGCAATGATCGTTCGCGGCCCTGACGCTGCTGGAAAACCCCTTGGCGGCCACCTGCAGGTTGAAGAGAAACAGATCCAGGTAGTCGCGCACGGTCTCGTCCAAGGGGTGTCGAACGACCTTGTCCCTCTCGGTGGCGACGAACGCGTTGAGGGAGACCCAGAAGGGTGTCATGAACTCGCTCGTGTACTTGAACAACCCGTTGAGGAGGACGGCAGCCGCCTTGGCCCTCTCGCTGGAGGCCTCGGCCGACAGCGCCGCGATCCTCATGAACCGTTCGAGCCCCTTTAAGAACAGGCCGTAGTGATCGAAAAGCATCCTCGTCGTGTCCGTGCCGCTCATCATCGCTTTTCCTCTCGTGTCGTCATCTCGGCCCTCTCTCCACGTATCCCCCACGCGGCCGTGCGAAGGCGATCATCGGCGATCGGGCTTCGTCCCTCAGGGTCGGCCTCGCCCCCGTTCCAGGTCGTGTGCGGCCCTCAGGCATGCGGTCGACCGAAAACAGGCCCCTCAGGCTTTCGACTTCGCCTGGGCCTTGGCCGTCTTCTGGGGCTGGGCGGTTTCTTCATCCGCGAACGCCCCCTCCAGGCGTTCGAAACCCTCCTCGATCGCCTGCTTGAACTCGTCCCTGGCCTTCCTGCACGAGGCGACCCAGTCGCCGACGAGCTTCCTGTACTCCTTGGGGACGAAGCCCGCCTGGGAAAGGAAGGTGTTCATCATCTTCTCGGCCTGGTCCTGGAGGAGGTCCATCGCGTTGAAGGTGTTGGTGAAGGCGGCCTTGTTGAAGTCGATCATCTGCCTGAACAGCGTCTTGAAATCCATGGAATCCATGCGTCACTCTCCTCGTTCTCTCGCTCGGGCGTCGGGCCGGATACGCGCCCAAGCCCCTTACCTGCCGACCTTGGCGAAGTATTCCTCCACCTTCGCATACCCGTCGTCCATCGCCTTCTTGAACTCCTCCCTGCCCTTCTTGTAGGTGTCGATCCATTGGTCGAGGATCCTGCGCGCATCGGCGTTCATCCAGGGCGCCTGGTCCATGAGGTTCCTCACGATCTTCTCCGCCTGGTCCTGCAGCATGACCATGGTCGAGTACCCGTTGTCGAACGTCGCCTTGTAGAACTGGAGCGCCTGCTTCGCCATGTCCTTGGGATAATCCATGTGTCTTACCTCCGTTTCGTGTTTTCACCGGGCGAGCCCGGTTTTTCTTTTCCCGATCAGCAGGGCAAGGGCTCTCACCCCATGTCCCCCGCCTGGATCCTCTCTCTCGCATCGCAGCCGCCGGCTGTGACCATTCACCTGCATCCGCCCTGGACAGCCACTCCTGAAGACCGCGGCCCCGTCCACGAGACCCGCCTGAAGCCCCTCCGGTGTAGACGCCCCACGACGGCCTCGCACCCCTCGAGGGACCGTTTCCTGCATCGCGGCAAATCGGTTCCCGGGGGTGCGGACGACGACCCGCCCGCCATCTCACGGAGACGACGCGTCACCTTGCTGCGTCCGCCTGCACATCCTGGGAGCATGCCTTACATAATAGGACCTCCGGGCGCATTGTCAAGAGAGATTTTTGCATCGCAGCATCTTCGCCTCTCGCCCGCCGGCCCGACGACCCCTTTCGCAGGCGGCCCTCCCCGTGGGGCGGGGCGCCGCCATTTCTTGGTTTCGGGCGGGTTCCACGGCTTCAGGGAACCATTCCCGGCGCGCGGGCCGTGAGGGCGACCGCCCTTCGAACTCGTTGTTGCAATGTAGCAAACTCTGTGGTAGCAAGGTCTTCGAGGAGAGGTTCCATGCCCGAGACCGTCACCCTGAAGAAATACGCGAGCAGGCGCCTGTACAATCCCAAGAACAGCTCTTACGTGACCCTGGCACAGGTGGCCGACATGATACGGTCGGGCGTGGACGTCGTGGTCCAGGATGCGAAGACCGGCGAAGACGTCACGGCGTTCATCCTCACGCAGGTCATCCTCGAGGAGGCGAGGAACAAGAAGGCCCTCCTCCCCCCGCCGTTGCTGCACCTCATCATCCGGTCCGACGGGTCCGCCCTCAAGGAGTTCTTCGACAAGCACCTCACCAACGCCATATCTTCCTACCTCGCGCTCAAGGATGCATTCGACGAACAGTTCAACAAGTGGCTCGCCATGGGCATGAACTACTCGGACCTGGCTCGCGAGGCCTTCAAGACCATGCCCATGTTCGGCCCCTTCTTCGGCCCACCGGGCACACCGGGGCCCACGGCCGAAGACCGTGGCGAGGAGAAACGCCGGAAGCGCTGAACATGTCGGAAAACATCAGGGGATACAGACCCGGCCTTCCCGCCGGACTCGATCTCCTCGTCGCTCCATGAATCCGGGGACCTGAGAAGCCTGGGGCGATCCGGCACGAATCGGCCCCTTCCCTGCAGACGAGCGCTGGAGAGCCCTGCAGCGCTCTCAAGGGGCTCCCACCCGTGCATCCGAACCAGGCCCCACCTCCCGTGACCCTCGGCCTCCCGCCTCGCCCTGGGCCGCGCCGCAAACAACCCCGCCCCCTCAAGGCCGCCCTTGTTCGTGCCGGCCAGGCGCCCACGCCCTGACACCCCACCTCGTGATCCGCCCCCACACCTTGCGCCGAGGACGCACAGCCTGAGGCCTTGACCGAGACCGCACACGCGCCACAGGCGGCTAGGTCATCGAACGCACGGCGACAACCAGGCGGGATTCACCGTGTGCGTCCCATCGGCGGCAGGGCCCTCCCCTTCGCGCGTGCTGTCCGGTCTCCCGTCGCCGTTGGAAGGCGGCATCACCCTGCACCCATGGGGGTGTCTTCCTCGAAGGCAGCCTCACGACGGCGTCAGCCGGCCTCACCCTGCCGCCATGGTGCCGCCGGTATCGTCGAAGGCCGCCCATCCACCCGTCAAGCATCAAGGAAAAGCATTTGAAGTTGACTGGGCGGCCGGAATGTACGATATGCACACCATAAGAACGTTTCGGGGCCATAGGCGACGCCTCTTTCCCGGAAACGGTGCGCGTGCAGGTGCATGGACAGTGAAATGATGGGGGTGCAAGCTCATGCCTGAGGCAGGGTCCGGTACGGACAGGGTTCCGACCGTGTTCCGGTCCGTCTTGGCGCTCGCCCTTGCCGTTCTTGTGTGGTTCCACGGGGCCGAGGCGGCACAGTACGGCACGGCGGTGGTCACGTTCAACGTCCAGCAGATCAGCGAGATCTCGTTCACCGGGTCGCCCACGCTCACCATCAACAGCGCGGTGGCGGGGCAGGAGCCCCAGCCGGTGACGGACAACACCGCACGCTACGCGATCTCCACCAACGGATCGAACATGAGGATCACCGCCCAGATCAACAAGCCCACCCCACCGAACACCCTCCTGGAGATCATGCTCGCAGCGCCCGGCTCGGGGACGAGCGCCGGCTACGTGCCGCTGTCCACCACACCGGCCGTCGTCGTCTCGGGCATAGGGCCGGTTGCGAGCGGGTCACGCGTCGTCTGGTACCGCTTCAGCGCCACCACCCAGGCGGGCGTCGTGTCCGACTCGTTCACGGTTACGCTCACCCTCTCGGAGTGAGGCCATCGGTGAAAGGAAACCGCTCCCCTCGAGCAGCCCGTGCATCCGCGGTTACGGCCTTCGCCCTCGCGTGCTCGCTGCTGGCCCCTCAAGCCAGCCTGGCCGAGATCTCGATCACCGTCTCGGGCAGCTGGACGGAGTTCGTGGACTATGCCGACCTCGCGGGAGGCGCCGGGACGAACCTCACCGGCACGTTCACCAGCGCATCCAATGCCGTCATGGTGACCGTCTCCGGCACGTTAAACAAGACCGACGCCTGGGAGGTCTCGGTCAAACGCATAGATACGGGCTGGAACCCGGCGCTTGCGATCCTCGCCAGGAGGACGTCCAACGGGAAGGGGCAGGGCTCGGTATCGGGCGGCACGAACTTCGTCCAGGTCACCGAGACGGACAGCCCCTTCTTCACGGGGAACGGCAACATCAAAGACATCCAAGTCCAGCTCAGCCTCACGAACATGTCCCTTTCGGTCCAGCCTGCATCGTACATGACCACGATCCAGTTTACGGTCATCGACACCCCATGAAGGAGGAACAACCGTGCACGACCACCGGTACCGCAAGACGGGAGTCCTGATCCTCGCGATCGTCCTCCTGGTGAACGCTCCCTCGCTCTATGCGGCGATATCCGTGGAAGGCGGGCTGACCCACGAGCGGACGGCCAGGCCGGGAGAAACCTACCGCGAGACCATAACCCTCAGGAACCAGTCACAAGAGCCCTCTGAGGTGAAGGTCTATCAGACCGACTACTGGTTCAACCACGAGGGAAAGATGCGCTACGACGACCCCGGGACCCTCGACCGCTCGAACGCGCGGTGGATAAACGTCAACCCGGTACGCGTCACGGTGCCGCCCATGGACAGGGCCGTGGTTTCCTACACGGTGAACGTCCCGAAGGATGACGACAGGATCGGGACCTACTGGAGCATCCTCATGGTGGAAGAGATCCCGCCCTCGTCCCCCGAGGCCTCGGGGCGTGAAAGGACGAAACAGCCGGCAGTGGGCATCGTCCAGGTCATGCGGTACGCGGTGCAGGTCATCACGCACATAGGGGAGGGAGGACTGAGAGAGGTCTCGTTCCTCAAGACCTCCATCGTGAAAGAGGGGGAACAGAGGCTTCTCAAGGTGGACGTGGAAAATACGGGACAGGTCCTCGTGAGACCCCAGGTATACACGGAGCTCTTCAAGGACGACGGCACCTCGATGGGCAGGTTCCCGGGAGAGAGATACCGCCTGTACCCGAAAACGTCGAGGCGTTTCACGGTGGACGTCTCGACCGTCCCACCGGGGACCTACCGTGCGGTCGTCATCGCAGACTGCGGGGAAGACGCCGTCTTCGGCATCACCTACACCTTCGTGTTCGAACGTTGAACAGACCCCAGCCACGCCTCATCCTCTGCCTGGCCGTGTCACTCACGTTCTCGCCCCTGGCGCGAGGAGCCGCCATCGCGGGCGGCCTCGAGGGCGTCTCCCTGGGGCCGGAGGCCTTCCAGGCGCGTCCCGGGGAGCTGATCAACGTCCTCTTCGAGGTGACGAACACCACGGACAACGACATCACGGCAGCAACCGACGCGATCCTCCCGGAAGGCTGGAAAGTGGTGAACAGGCCCGGCCCCCTCAGGCTCGCCCCCTCGGCGAGAGCCGTCTTCATCTTCAGCGTCGTGGTCCCCTCCGCCGCTCGGGCCGCCACCTACGAGGCGGCGTTCCGCGTGTTCGCACAAGAGGCGCCCTCGATGTCGTACCGCCACGGCATAACCGTCACCGTGCAAGAGGTCCAGGGCCTCACCGTGAATCTCGTGGATGCGCCGCGTACGGTCGTCTCGGGCGGCTTGTACGCCGCATCGTTCCTCGTCAAGAACACGGGAAACGACACGGTCGTCCTCGCCCTTTCCTGCTCAAGTCTCGGCGGCATCCCGGCTGTTGTGGACGTGGACCGCGTGGAGCTGGCTCCCGGCCAGTCACATGTGGCCAGGGTCACGGCGAGGATCCCCGAGGACATCCCTCGGGGGTTCACGCACCGCCTCTTCCTGGAGGCGCGCTCCATAGGCCCCAGGCCTTTGGCCGCTCAAGGATGGGCGGACGTCGAGGTCATCAGGAGCGGCACGCCTTTCCTGGAAAGGTTCACCACGATACCCGCAACCCTGACCCTGAGGCAGGCGACCCAGCACGGCGGGAAGACGGCGTCGTCCTTGCAGGCCGCCCTCGAGGCCCAGGGCCCGGTCGACGAGGCGGGGAAGCACCACGTGGAGCTCGTGCTCGTCGGACCGGACACCACGGACGAGACCACCTTCGGCACGCAGGATCAATACCTGTTCAGGGCATACTCGGAGACCTACGACGTGGTCGCCGGGGACTCGCAATTCTCCCTGTCCCCCCTCACCGAACAGTACCTGGCGGCACGGGGGGCGGGCCTGGGGCTTTCCCTCGGGGGTCTTTCCGTGAAGGGCTTCTCCGCCAGGTCGCGATGGCAGGAGCCCGACGTGACCGAGACCGGGGGCTCCCTCGGGTACAGGTTCGGAAGTTCGCTTGATGTGACCCTGAACGCCCTCGGGAAAAGCGGCGAGGATGAGGATGCAAAGGTGGCATCCGCCCAGGTCTCGATCCGTCCCCTGCCGTGGATGGACATGGATATCGAGGGCGCCCAAGGCAACGGGGGGGACGCCAAGGGTGAAGCCGTCAGGGCGTCCGTGTCTTGCGCCGGCCCGCCCGGCAGCGCGCGCCTGTCCTACCTGGATGCGGATCCCGACTTCCCCGGGTACCACAAGGACAAGCGCCTTTCCTCCCTCGACCTGGTCTCGAACGTCTCGAAGCCTCTGAGGGCCAGCCTTTCCTTCAACAGGGAGGAGAGGAACCTGAAACGCGAACCCGACCTCGCACAGGCCCCGGTGGACACCCGCACACGGCTGGGCGTCGACTACCTGGCGGACGACAAGACCACGTACTCCCTGGCCGTGTCAGGAAGGCGGCTCGATGACAGGCTCCCCTCTCCCCTGACCGATTTCACCGAGGTGACGATGAGGGCGGGTGTAAGGAAACAGCTCCCATCGGCCTCCTGCAACGTCTTTGCCGAGACGGGAGGGAGACGGGATGAAACCGACGGGGAGGTGTCGCCCCTGTGGCAGGTCGCCCTGACCGCATACGGAACCAGGGACAGGGACCTCTCCTTCGGCCTCCATGCGAGGGTGGCCAGCAAGGTGAACATCGACCCCGCCAACGCGAGGACCGTGAGCGCCGGCGCATCCGTGGCCTGCTCGTTTTCGCGGGAGACGAGGATCGAGCTCTCGGGCCAGGTGGACGCCGACCGTTCGGATGCCTCGCGGAACAAGTACCTCCTCGAGGCGTCGGTCAAGAAGGACCTGTGGCAAGACTCGACCCTCACCGCCAGGGCGTCGCGCACCCTGTACACCGGGCACACGGACACGAAGAACGAAACGGCCCTGCTCATCGAGTATGCGCACGAGTTCGGCCTCCCCGTGGCGAGGAAGGCCGGCACCTCCACGGTCTCGGGGATCGTCAGGGACGCATCGAGCTCGAAGCCACTCGGCGGGGTGATCCTGAGGCTCGACGGCAGGTCCGCGGCCACGGACCCAGAGGGCAGGTTTTCCTTCTTAGGGCTGACCCCGGGGACGGCATACCTGGGCGTGGACGTCTCCGGGCTCGATCCCACGAGCCTGCCCGACTGCCAGAACCCCCTCCCCTTGACGCTCGAGGCGGGCCGGGTGATCCCTGTGGAGATCCTCATCACGAAAAAGGCCACCCTCAGGGGCCGCATAGAGATCTACAAGGCATTCAAAGGGGAGCGCGCCCTGCCGACGGTGCTCGAGGGCGAACTGCTTCCCCGGCAGGAGGGCGCCATCGAGCTCAGGCCCGCAGCGCCCCTCGCAAACGCGCTCGTCGAGCTCAGGGGGACAGGCGGGACGGTCAGGGCCCTGACGGATGCACACGGGCTGTTCACGTTCCCTGAACTCAGGCCGGGGACATGGACGCTGGCCGTATCGAGGGAGGCGATCCCCGAGGACCACGTGCTCGAACCTGCAGAGCTCACCTTCGAGCTCGCACCCGGAGACGCCAGGGAAGTGGCGCTCAAGGTTCTTCCCAAGAAACGCGTGATCAGGTTCATGCAGGAAGGAGGCAGGGTCATCCAGGAAGAGGCCCGGTGAGCGCCTCGAGGCCCGTGCGAGTTCCTTGACCTCGAACGACCCCTCTGGTAATGCTCATCTCATGGATTTGGCCCTCATCGAGAAGGCCGCGGACCTCCTTGTACGCGCACGACACACCGTGGTGCTGACGGGTGCGGGGATATCCACGGAATCCGGGGTGCCCGATTTCCGGTCTCCCGGCGGCATCTGGGAACGGTACGACCCGAGCCTGTTCTTCCTCTCGCGCTTCCTCTCGGAACCGGACGTGGTGTGGAAGTGCATGATCGAGATGCACACCTCCGGCGAATTTCACCTGTGGGAGGCAAAACCCAACGACGGACACCTCGCCCTCGCCGAGCTCGAGCGCATGGGCATCGTGAAGGTGGTCATCACCCAGAACGTGGACTGCCTCCACCAGAAGGCGGGCAGCAGGAACGTCATCGAGTTCCACGGGAACATGCTCACCTTCAGGTGCCTCTCCTGCGGGAAGACCTACGACTACCAGTCGCTCATGGCGATGATCGAAGAGAGACCCGATCTGCCGCCCTTGTGCGGCTGCAGCGGCATACTCAAGCCGGACGCCGTGTTCTTCGGGGAGGCTATACCGCAGCAGGCGCTGAAGGAGTCCTTCCATCACGCCCACGTGTGCGACCTCATGCTCGTGATCGGGACCTCCGCCCAGATCGAGCCGGCCGCATCCCTCCCCATAGTCGCCAAGGGCATGCATTCGATGTTCAGGGGCATGGGTGCAGGGTTCGTGAAGGTGGATGCCCACGTTATCGAGATCAACAGGGAGCCCACCCCCCTCACCGGCGTGGTCTCGGATTTCCTGATCCAGGGCAGCGCAGGCGAGATCCTCTCGGCCGTCTTGAACAGGGTGGAGAAGAAGAGGCGGTCGAGCGCATGATCACGGGTCGCACCCGGGTCTACACCATCCTCGCGAGGCCGTCGGTCCACGTCACGGCGCCTATGGTGTACAACCACCTGTTCTCCCGCATGGGCCTCGACATGGTCTACATCTCCCACGACATCCCCCCCGAGGCCGTGGACGCCACCGTGGCATCGTTCGCCTCATGGGAGAACCTGGGCGGTTTCAACGTGACCGTACCGCACAAGGAGTCCGTGGCAAGGCTGGTGAACCCTGCATGCCCGGTGGCGGGGGCCATCGGCGTGGTGAACACGGTGGTGCGCAGGGAGAACGGCGCACTCGAGGGGTACAACACCGACGGCGAGGGGGCGCTGAAGGCGCTCGGGGACGTGGCCGGGGCAAGGTGCCTCATCCTGGGGGCCGGGGGGGCGGCCCGCGCCGTCGCGTATGCACTGGCCGGGGCAGGGGCATCCCGCATCTCGGTCATGAACCGGACGCCCGAGACGGCCCGGAGACTGTGTTCGCTCGTGGGACACGCGTGCGTGCACGTGTATGACGGCGAGCCCTTGGACGGCTTCGACATCCTCGTGCAGGCCACCCCGGTCGCAGACCGTGTCCCCTTCGACCTCGATCTTTCCCGCCTTCGACCCGGAGCGCGCGTGTTGGAGACCGTCATGCGGCGGACTCTTCTCGCGCAAAGGGTCAAGGACCTCGGCCTCGAACTCGTCAGCGGGTATGCCATGCTCTACCACCAGACACCGAGGAACTTCGAGCTGTTGACCGGGATCCCCCTCCCCGAGAGGCTGCTCGAAGAGGCGTTCGCCCTCGTCGGGTTCAGGCTGCCGTGAGAGCGTACATCGTCTGCCCGCACCGCAAGTCGAACCCGAAGGTGGCGGTGGAAGTCTGCAGGGCGTGCAGGCGCAGGAAGACCTGCAGGCGCTACCACGCGTATCTGAACCCCCCGCTGTTTTCGGAACATCACCCCCCCGTCGGCTCCACCCCATCCTGACCGTAGGGGAATTCCACCCGGCATGCCACGTTCTCAGGCCGTGGTCCGCCACGCGGCATTCCCCCTTCCTGGCCCAGGGATAACCCTGTTTCCTCGAGAGAACCCCGTCCTCGCCGCGACGCCTCGTACGGACCCACGCAGGACCGGAAACGTACCAGCCGCCGCCGATCCCCACCTTTTGCCCGCCCCCATGGAACCACCGGGAAACCCACTTCCTTGACAGCCCAAACGAGAGACACTATGGTATCTGCACCATGCAGCCACGGCCCATCATCACCTACCCGGACCCGGTCCTCAAGGCGCGCGCCTCGGAAATCCGATCCATAGACGCCCTCGTCGTCACCCTCGCTGAAGACATGAGGGAGACGATGTACCTCGCTCCCGGAGTGGGGCTTGCGGCACCCCAGGTGGGGGTGTCGAGCAGGCTCATCGTCGTGGACCCGACGGCCGGCAAGGAACCCGGGAGGCTGATCGTGATGCTCAACCCCATCATCGTGGAGAGCGAGGGTTCCCTGACGGACAGCGAGATGTGCCTGAGCGTCCCCGAGGTGTCGGTGAACGTAAAGCGCGCCCAGAGGATACTCGTCAGGGGGATGGACCTCAAGGGCAGGGAGGTTTCCGTGGAAGCGGAAGGATACCTGGCGCGCATCTTCCAGCACGAGATCGATCACTTGGACGGCAAGGTGATCCTCGACTACGCATCCTCGCTCAAGAGGGCCCTCTACCTGAAGAAAAAGAAGAAGGGCCTTGTATGAGAATCGCATTCATGGGCACCCCCATGTTTGCAGTGGAGGCCCTCAAAGCCCTCGTCGAAAGGACCACGCACGAGATCGTGTTCGTGGTGACGCAGCCCGACAAGCCGCAGGGCCGGGGCTTGAGGCTTGTGAGCCCGCCTGTGAAGATCCTCGCGAACAGGCACAACATACCCGTCCACCAGCCGGCGAGCCTGAAAGCGAACGAACAGATGCGCATGGTGTTCGCCTCGGCGGGGCTGGACATCGTCGTGGTGGTGGCGTACGGAAAAATGATCCCGGCGGACTGGCTGGGGCTTCCGAGGTTCGGGTTCGTGAACGTCCACGCCTCGCTCCTGCCGGAGTTCAGGGGCGCATCACCCATAAACCGTGCGATCCTGGCGGGGAAGACGGTGACGGGCGTCAGCATCATGCGGATCGAGGAGGAGATGGACGCGGGCCCCGTCTACGCCAGGGTCTCCACGCCCATAGGGGAAGACGAAGACGCCTCGAGCCTGGCCGACAGGCTCAGCGTGCTCGGGGCCGAAAAGCTGCTCGAGGTGCTCCCCCTCATAGCATCCGGGGCATTGACCGCCGAGCCGCAGGATCACGCAAGGGCCACCTACGCCCCGCCCTTGAGGAGGGAGGAAGGGGAGATCGACTGGACCATGAGCGCAAGGGCGATCTGCACCATGGTGAGGGGGCTCGTCCCCTGGCCGTGCGCATACACCTTTCTGGACGGCAAGATGCTGAAGATACTCAAGGCCAGGTGGGAAAAGGCCGCCCCCGGCGAACCGCCCGGGACGATGCTCCGGCAGAAGAGGGGGGTCTGCATAGCCTGCGCAGACGGCTTCGTGATCCCCCTCGAACTCCAGACGGAGGGGAAACGGCCGTTAAGCGGCGAGGCGTTCGCGTGCGGGCTCAGGTCACCGCGCGCGCACCTGGGCGGACAGGGGGGGGTCGACGCATGATCCTCGCCCCCTCGATACTCTCCGCGGACTTCGCGAACCTCGGCCGGGACGTGTCGGCCGTCGTCGAGGCGGGAGCGAGGTGGATCCACGTGGACGTGATGGACGGGGTCTTCGTGCCCAACATCACCATCGGCCCCGTGGTGGTACGCTCCCTCAGAAAGGTGACCGACGCCCACCTCGACTGCCACCTCATGATCGTGGACCCCGAGCGGTACATCGACGACTTCGCGCAGAGCGGCGCAAACGGCATAACCGTTCACGCGGAGGCCACGAGGCACCTCCAGCGCACCCTTTGTTCCATCAAGGAGAGGGGTCTCGTCTCGGGGGTGTCCCTCAACCCCTCGACGAGCCTCGACACCGTGGCGTACTGCCTGGACGTCATCGACCTGCTCCTCGTCATGACCGTCAACCCCGGGTTCGGGGGCCAGACCTTCATAGAGGCGATGTACCGCAAGATCGCCCAGGCAAGGGAGATGATCGGCACGCGGGCCATCCAGCTCCAGGTGGACGGCGGCGTCACGAAGGAGAATATTGGCAGGCTCGTACGGTTGGGTGTAGACAATGTCGTCGCGGGGTCGAGCGTTTTCCACACCGATGACCCCGCCACAACGGTAAGGGAGATGCTCGCCATTGCCTCTTCGAGTGCAAAACATGAGTGAAAGCCGGGGTGCACGGGCAGGCTCCCCGGTCGGTCCGAGGGAGACCGCATCCAGGGTGCGTCTCCTCGCGGCGCTGCTCGCGGCGCTGACGGTGTCGGCATGCAGCCACTTCCAGGTGCCGGTACGGCAGACGGAAGAGCCCGACAACCCGCGGCTGCTCATGATGCTCGCAAGGCTCGAGGAGAACAGGGGGAACCTGGTGAACGCCCTCTACCTCTATGCGCGGGTGGGTGATCCGTACGCGGAGCTGGCCAAGGCCAGGGTCTACTTCATGATGGATGACAGCGTCGCCGCGCTCGCCTCCCTGCAGAAGGTCATCGACGAGGGCACGTACACCCAGGAGGCTCTCGAGCAGCGGATACGGATACACGCACGCGGCGGGAACTGGCCTCTGGCCATGCAGGACATGCTGGAGATCGCGCGCAAGCACCCGGAGAACGTGCAGATACAGATGAACCTGGCCAACCTGTGCATCATCACGCAAGACTTCGAGCGCGCCAAGACGGTGCTCAAGGGGCTGATCGGGAAGGCCGACGACGCCCTCGTGCACTACACCATGGCGAAGGCCTGCCTGGGTGAACGTGATTTCGCATGCTCCAAGGAGGAGCTGAACAAGTCGATTGAAGCCAAGTCCGACTTCGTCCCGGCCTATCTCGACCTGGCCCGCATACACACCCTGCTGGGCGAAACGGCGCAGGCGGAGGCCACCTACCTGAGGCTCCTCGATGTCGATCCCCTCTCCAGCGAGGCCCACCTCGCCCTGGTTGACCACTACATCCAGCAGAAGAGATACCGGGAGGCGGTCGACCACCTCGAGACGTTCTACGAGCTCAACCCCCAGGCGCAGGTACTGAGAAAGCTCGTCGTCCTCGAACTGCAGGAGGGGTTGTTCGAGAAAGCCCTGGCCCATATCAGGGATATCAAAGACATGACCGAGGACGACAAGTACTATCTCGCGCTCACCTACGCCGGGCTCGAGCGTTACGAAGAGGCGCTCAACACGCTCAACGAGATCTCCGTCTCGGGGAGGCTGGGGTGCGAGACCGCCATGCTCGCCTCATCCGTCCTGAAGAGCATGAACAGGGACGAGGAATCCATCGCCGTGCTGGAATCGGCCTGGAAGGAGTACGGCCAGACCGGCACGTGCAACGAGATCGGCTACCAGCTGGCGACCGAGCTCGACACGGCGGGGAGGAGGGATGACGGGCTGCGCATTGCCATGGAGCTCCTGGAGAAGGACGGGAAAGACCCCATCGCGCTCAATTTCGTGGGGTATGTCTGGGCTGACCGCGGCGTGAACCTCGACGACGCCTACCGGATGATCAAGGAGGCCCTCTCGGCAAAGCCCGACGACCCGTACATCCTCGACTCCATGGCATGGGTGCTCCACCGGCTCGGCCGCAACGAGGAGGCCTTAGGCTACATCACCAGGTCTCTCGAGAAGATCGGGGACGACCCCACGGTCAACGAGCACATGGGCGACATCCTGAAGGCATTGGGCCGCATGGACAAGGCGTTGGACTACTACCTGAAATCGTCCATCCTCAGCCGTTCGACGACCAAGGATCTCAAGGACAAGATCATCGATTTCCTCAGGCAGGACAGGATGCAAGGCACATCCACCCAGGAGAGGTCGATACCGTGAGCAACGAAGCCCGTGTAGGAATCTTCGTGGTCGTGGTCTTCGCCGTCTTCGTGGTGCTCTCCATGAAGATCGGCGAGCTGAGCTTCAACAAGAAGAAGACCTATCCCGTCACCATGGTGTTCTCCACCGTCGAGGGTCTCAAGGTTTCATCCCCCCTCGAACTCGCGGGGGTGGAGGTGGGGAAGGTGAGCGGCATTACCTTGAACAAGGATTTCACGGCGGTCGTGAGGGCGGAGATCAACGAGGACGTGAAGCTCCCGGTGGACTCGAGTGCGACCATCGCCACCAAGGGCGTGCTCGGCGACAAGATCATCCAGATCACGCCGGGCGTGTCCCGTTCCTACCTCGAACCCGGGGGCAACCTGGCAAGGACGACGGTGCCGCCGTCACTGGAAACACTCCTCACCCAGGTGGGGGAACTCGCGCAGAACCTCACCGAGCTCAGCGAATCCCTGAACCAGTCCTTGGGAGACGGCCAGGCCATGAGGGAGATCGTGACGAACATCCGCGACTTGAGCGAGGTGGCGTCCACCCTGGCCAGGGAAAACAAGGACGACCTGGAGGCCATCATCTCCAACACGCACAGGATCACGGACGAGTTCGTGACCGTCTCGGAAAACCTCGCGAGCTCGAGCAGGGATCTCGGCGAGATCACCCGGACCGTGAACTCGGGCCAGGGGACCCTCGGAAGGCTTGTCAAGGACGAGGAGCTCTACGCATCCCTGGTCACCTTCACCGAGCAGGCCTCTGAACTCCTGGAGAAGATGAACGGCGACAGTTCCCTGGGTCTCCTCCTGAGCGACACCTCCCTGTATGAGGATCTTTCCAAGACGGCAGAAAACCTGCGTACCATAACTGACGCGATGGCCTCGGGCAAGGGCACCATCGGCAGGCTCATGACGGACGACGAGATCTACGACGAGATGAAAGACGCCCTGGCGAGCGCGAACAAGGCCATGAAGGGGATCGAGGAACAGACACCGATAACGGTCATGGGAACGGTTCTCGGCATCGTGTGGTAGGGCATGGGGAAGAGTGCCGTACCGTTCCTGTGCGTGATCGTCGTCTCCCTGGGGTCTGCACCGGGCGAGGGGATCGCCTCCCAGGACATCATCTTCCCGCCCCTGATCACCGTCTCGACAGAGCACGGCCGCACATCGACGAGCCTGTTCGGCCCCCTGGTCGCATACGACGAGGGCTTCTTTGCCGTCCGCCCCCTCTTCACCAGGGACAGGACGAAGGACGTCACGACCTTTCTCTACCCCCTCGGCAAATCGACGCCCGAGGGCTCGTATTTCGTACCCATCATGAGGAGCGGCACCAGCGACGATCATCGCACGTTCGACCTCTTCCCGTACTTCTCGGGCACCTACCGAAACAGGCCTTACTCGGGGGTGTTCCCGCTCTACGGCCGCATGGAGCACAGGCTCGGCTTCGACGAGGCCGAGTTCTTCCTGTGGCCCCTCTACTCGAGGACCACCACGGCGGGCGTCTCGACCCGCGCCGTTTTCTGGCCCGTGTTCTCCTGGAGCGACTCTGGCATGTTCAGGGTGTTCCCGCTCTTCGGCAGGGAGACCGAGAAGGACACCACGAGGACCTTCGCCCTCTGGCCCGTCTTTCACCTGGAGAGGAGCCCAGAAAGACTGATGCTGGCCGCCCTTCCCCTCTTCAGGTACGAGACCGGGCCTTCGCACGGGAACCTGTCAATCGTCTGGCCTCTCTTCTCTTACAGCCGTGACGATGCGGCAGGCCACACGAGCGTCGACGCACCCTGGCCCCTGGTCCGCTTCGCGTCGGGAGGCTACGAGGAGACACGGTTGTTCCCGCTCTTCTGGGCCAAAGAAGAGGGCCCCTCATACAGGTACCTGTCAGTCGCGTGGCCCTTGTGGTCGTCCTCATCGTCCGCCGAAGGGGAGGTTGCCAAAACGGCCTCGTCGGTGCTCATTCTCAACAGGTACACAACCACCAGGGGGCCCGAGGGGGTCCGCTCGAGATCCCTCACCCTGTGGCCTCTCTTTCACTTCTCTCGGGATGGGACACGCAGCCGCTGGTTCTTCCCGGCGATCGTCCCGCTCTTTCACGACGAGCCGTTCATGTCGTCGTGGGGGGAGGTCTTGACCCTGGCCAAGGGGTCCTCGGGGCCTGAGGGCGTGGAATGGGACATCCTGTGGAAGACGTTGTCCGTGAAAACCTCCCCTGCATACAGCAGATGGTGGTTCTCCTTCCTCGTCTCGCACGAGCAGACCTTAAGGGGTCGGCGGTGGGGCTTTTTGGGCGGCCTCATAGGGACCCCGCGCCCTAAGGAGCAAGCCGAAGGCGTGAACTGAGGCCCCCCTGCCGCGAGGGTATCGGCCGGATCCCCTCGGGCGCGCGCCTTGGTCTGCGCCATGATGGGGAGCCGCCTCTCTCTCTCCGCTTTGGGGTCCACGGTGTGCGCGTCGAGCATCCATCTCTCCAGATCCCCGCTTCCTCCGGGAAACGCGTGGGGCCAGGGATACCCGGTGTGCGCGTCGAGCATTCACCCCGCAGTGCGCCTCCCGGCTAAAGAACGAGACCGCCACCCCACCCGTGGCATGCAGCAGGCCGTTCATGAACGCGGGCCCCGAAGACACGCGGAGGCGCACAGGATCGGCGTCGATGTCCGTGCACGCGAGGGATCGTCGTGACCAGCCAGGGTGTAACCCTCTCGCCCGCAGCTCGGTGTCCGCGCACGCGAGGAACCGTCTCCTACGGGGTCGCGCCGTCAGACGTTACCGGGTCGGTGTCCGTGCACGCGAGGTCTCGTCCCAGGAAGAGGGCGATGCCGCTGGCGAGCGTGATCGGTGTCCGTGCACGCGAGGTCTCGTCACCGAGGTCATGCGAGAGATACCCTGCACGGCCAGGTGAAGAGGCCGAGCCTCAGGCCCGAAGGTCCGGCTCCCGAGAGCCGGGAAGGCAAAGGGCCCGTGGATCATGGGCTCGGTCTCGAATTCACCGTGCCTGCCGCAAGCCGTGCACGAAGACAGGGCTGTGGTGTTTGCACCCTTTTTTGCCAGAGCCCTCACCCAGCCCGAGGCCGCCTGGTCGCGAAGATATGGTGTTTTCACCATACTATGGCGGAAGAACCCCTGGTTCACCCGGGAACTTCGCGGCACGAGATCCCCCTCGAAGACCCTTGGCCGGGGAAATCCCGGGTGGTATCGAATAAATACACAACGTGTGGACGATAGCTTCCCTATGGCACGTCTCTTGCTGAACTACCTGCCATCGCGTCGAATTCGTGCAAGGAGAGCATCGATGGCAACGTATCAGTACAACCAGGAGGCCCTCGCAAACCTCAAGATAGAGGATCCGAGCATTCTCGACAGGCTCATCGACTTTGAGTCCGCACGCCTTGTGCACCTGAAAAAGGAACGGGCGAAGGTGGACAAACGCATGAGCCTCAAGGAGGCTATCGCCACGTACGTGGAGGACGGCGACGTGATGACGGACGCCGGATTCGCGTACGTACGCACACCCCACCAGGCGTACTGGGAGATCATGCGCCAGGACAAGAAGCGCCTGCAGTGCATCGGCGCCCCCAACACCAACCATAGTTTCCTCATCTTCAACAACAACGTCGATTACTCCCACAACTCGTATGTGGGCGTGGAGATGCGGGGCATAGACAGGAACTACGACCGCATGCTGAGGGCCGGCCGCGTGAAGATCCTCTCCGAGTGGAGCCACGGCGGGGTCGCGCTGGGTCTCAAGGCCGCGCAGCTGGGGACGCCGGGCGTCTTCAGCAAGCAGATGCTCGGCTCGGACATCCTCAAGTACAACCCGTACCTGAAGGTCATGCAGAACCCCATGAGGGACGACCCCGACCCGGTGGTCTTCATACCGGCCCTGTACCCGGACGTCACGATCATCCACTGCCAGCTCGCCGACAAGTACGGGAACGCCTACATCTACGGCCCGACGGTGAACGATCTCGCCACGGCCGCCGCAGCCCGCAAGGTCATCATCACGGCCGAGGAGATCGTGCCCGAGTCTGACATCAGGAACAGGCAGGGAACGGTCATCCCCTTCTTCTACGTGGATGCGGTGGTCGAGCTGCCTTTCGGCGCCGTCCCGGGGAACATGCCTGGCTACTACTACTGGTCGAGACAGTGGTGGGAAAAGCTCATCAGGCTCGGCTGCACCAGCGACGAGAACCTCAAGAAGTTCTTCGACGAGTGGGTGTTCGGCGTCAAGGACCAGTTCGAGTTCGTGGACAAGCTGGGCGGCGCGAAGTGGATCGCAGAGGCGAGGATCCAGACCAAGGCGGCCGAGGGCGACCACGAGGACATCGACTTCACGTACGAAGAATACACCCGGACACACGATTCCGGGCTCTACTACTGAGACGGGAGGGCACATGAGAGATATAAACGCACCCGCGAACCCGCTCGAGATGCTCGCGTACATCCTCGCGAGCCAGATCCACGATCACAAGGTGGTCTACGTGGGGACCGGGCTCCCCATGATCGCCGGGATCCTGGCGAAGAAGACCCATGCACCCAATATCACCATGGTCTACGAATCGGGCGGCCAGGACCCCCTGCCGGGAGACATGCCCTGGTCGGTGGGGTGCCCGTTCACCTGGAGGAAATCCCCGGTGGTCATGGAGATGGCCTACTCTTTCGCCCAGTGTTACAACGGGTATGTGGACATCGCCTTTCTGGGCTTCGCACAGGTGGACATGTATGGGAACGTGAACACCCACCAGATTGGCAAGGATCTCCTGAACCCGACGGTGCGCATGACCGGATCGGGGGGGAACAACGACCTCTCTTCGCTCGCCGAGGAGGTGGTCCTCGTGGGTCTCCAGACACCCGAGAAGTTCGTCAAGGAGGTGGATTTCATCACCTCTGTGGGACACCTCAGGGGCGGGGAGACACGCAAGGAGGCCGGTCTGCTCGGGAAGGGCCCGGTCGCCGTCGTTTCCCAGTGCGGGGTCTTCGACTTCGAGCCCGTCTCGAAGCGCATGAGGGTGAAATCCCTCATGCCCGGGTGGACCTTCGACTTCGCGCAGCAGTTCACCGGGTTCGAGCTCATGAGGCCCGAGGGAGACATCCCGCAGACCGAGGTCATCCCGGAGGACATCCTCAAGCTGCTCAGGACAGAGGTGGATCCGAGGGGCGTGTTCACCACCATGCCCACGTCGTGACCCGGCCCTCGGCCGGCCGTCTCCCTGCCGGCCCTTCATCGACGCGTCGCAGCGATGCATGCCGCGCCGCAAGCGTCTCACCGGCCCGGCAGCATGGGGGTTTCTCGATCAGGAGAACGTGACGAACACGTCCTTCTTCGCGCCGCAGATCGGGCACTCTTCCGGTAGGACGCCGTCGGACACGTATCCGCACACGGTGCAGACGTAGTACGTGGTGTCCCTCTCCTCGAGCACGTGATCCATGGCCTCCTTGTAGAGCTTCGCATGGATCTCTTCGGCGTCCTTCGATTGGCTGAAGTAGAGCGATGCCGCCCTGTCGCCAAGCTCTTCGGCCAGCCTCACGAAGGCGTCATAGGCCACCCCGGCGACCTTCGTCTCCGACTCGAAGCTCTCCGCGAGGTTGTCCTGGGTGGATTTGATCTCCTTGAGGAGCCTCAGGGCCCTCTTCCCATGGAGCTCTTCCGAGAACGCGATCACGCGGAAGAGCTTCGCCAGCTGGGGGAACCCCTCCTCCTCGGCCTTCTCCGCGTAGACCTTGAGCCTCAGGTGGGCCTTCGCCTCGCCCGTGAACGCCTGATGGATCGCTTCCTTGATCCTCTCGTCCATGTCAAAACCCTCCAACAGGTATGTCTTCATCATGTCGGCCCGTCCCGCATGGTGCGTCCGTCAGGCGACCCAGAAGCCTTCTCATGCCGATGCGGGTGAGCGAGAAATCGAACCGGACCGGATCGTTCGGGTCTATGTTCCTGAGTGCATCCGTCATCTCGAGCGCGGCCTTCCTATCGGCGCTTCGCCTGCGGATCAGGCCCAGGCGGAGCCCTATGGCGTGCATGTGCACATCCAAAGGCACCACGAGGCTCGATTTGGGGACCTCCGGCCACCCGCCGGGGTCTATCTCGTCGTGCCGCACCATCCACCTGAGGAAGAGGTTGAGCCTCTTGCAGGCGCTTGGGGACCCGGGGCATGGGAGCAGGCTGTTCTTGCCGGCCCGCATGAAAGCGGCGATCTTCGAGGTGAACGCGCCGAGCGCACTGAACACGTCGGGGTCGGCAGGGTTGAAGCCCTCGAGGAAACAGGCCTTCAGTGACCCGAACCCCTCCACCACCCTGCCGAGGGCCCACAGGAAGTCGACGAGCTCGGCATCGCCCGTGAAGCGATGCCTGAATCCCGAAAACGCACCCTCGAGCCCGCCCCGCGAGGAAAACTCCACGAAACGGCGCGGGGAGGAGCCCATCCGGCAGAACACCGCGGAAAGGCTCGAACGGATCGCCCTGACATTCCCGTATGCGAGCGAGGACGACACCAGCGCCGCAATCTCCCTGTCGAGGGGGTCGTCGAACATGCGGGGGAACTCGAGGGGATCGGGGTGTATGTATTCGGGCCTGTGATAGACCCCGTAGACCTCTTCCAGGAGCGAGCCCAGCTCAGGTCCAGGAGGGCTCGATCTCAGGGGGTATTCCCGCACGACGCCCTTGTTGGCCCCTACGCAACGGGGACGCACGGATACCGCCTTGTGGTCCGCTCTTGACGGCGGGCTCCACCTCGAGGACGCGCCACGGGCCTCACCCGGCCGCACCCGGTGCAGGCGTCACTCGGGCGAGAACTCGCTCTTTTCGGCGCCGCAGACAGGGCACGTCCAGTCATCAGGGAGCTTCTCGAAGGGGGTTCCGGCCGGGATGTTCCCCTCGGGGTCGCCCTTTTCGGGGTCGTAGATGTAACCGCACACACCGCACACATATCTCTTCATCATGCCCTCCATTCTGATCATGCAGTCCTTTACACAAGACCCTGAATCCCCGGCAGGACCCGGTGGTCACCCGTGCCGCCCGCTTTTTTGCCTGACGATCTGCGCGGCCTTCATGCCCAGGTCGAAGCACTCCCTCAGGACATGGTCGTCAGGCACGTAGAGGGACTTCACAGGTTCGGCCACGAGCTCGACCTTCATCTCGGCGAGGATGTCCTGTACATGTCCTGCGGCCTCGCCGCTCCACCCGTACGAGCCGAACGCCGCTCCCACGAGGTTCGCGGGCCTCAGGCCCTTGAGGTAGGTGAGCACGTCGGCCATGGCGGGCAGCATGTTGTTGTTCAACGTGGAGGACCCGGCGAACAGCGCCCCTGCGTCGAGAACCTCGTAGGCCACATCGCTCCTGTGGAAGGCCTCCATGGACATCACCTTGACCCTGGCGCCGCCCGCCAGGAGCCCCTCCTCGATGGCGCGGGCCATGAGCTCGGTGCTGTGCCACATGGTTCCATAGACGACCACCGCCTTGTCGGTGGGCTTCTGCTGGGCCCACGCACGGTACCAGCCGATCACGGCATCGATGCCTGTGCGCCAGATGGGCCCGTGGTCGGGCGCGATCACGGAGACGTCCATGCCCGATGCCGCAACCCGGTCGAGCAGCTTGAGGACGAGGCCCGAGTAGGGGAGCAGGATATTGGCATAGTACGTGGCCGCCTCGTATCTCAGGATGTCACGGTCGATCTCGTCGGCGAACCGTTCCCCGGTCGCGAGGTGCATGCCGAAGGCATCCTGCGAGAACAGGATCCGCTCGTCCTCCAGGTAGGTGAACATGCTGTCCGGCCAGTGGAGCATCCTCGTCTCCATGAACCTTACCCGCATGTTCCCGAGGCTCAAGTCCTGGCCGTCCTTGACAGGGACGATCCCGTCGCCTGCCAGGTGGTGCTCCTTGAGCGCCTTGGCACCCATGACCGAGGCGATCACCTGCTCGGGAGCCACCTGGGCCACCACCTCCCTGAGCGACCCGGAATGGTCCATCTCCGAGTGGTTGGAGATGATGATGTCGATGTCCCTGGGATCGATGAGGTTCGAGATGCGGGCCATCATCTCGTGCAAGAAGGGCGCCTTGACCGTATCGACGAGGGTCACCTTGTCCGCGAGGATCAGGTACGCGTTGTAGGTGCTCCCCCTCTTCGTGGTGTACCCGTGAAAATCACGTATGGTCCAATCGACGGCACCCACCCAGTACACCTTGTCGCTTACCCGTATGGGTTTGAACGTGTCAGTCATGATCACCTCCCCGAATACATCGGCTGTTCAGACGAACCGGATCCCCGCGCATCGATCTCATGGAGTGTCCCACAGCTGGATGCTCATTGTCAATCCAGGCCCGCTTCATGCATGAAAAGGACGCACGGTAATCCACCTTTCACACCCGCCTTCCCGTATGAGAGAACGCATCTCGTAGCGGCCTCCCGTCTGCCTCCCGGGCTTCCCCCTGCCTCATGACGCCATACATGGGATGTCTTTTCCCCGGTAGCGACACCACCTGCCGCCCCTGTGCCCGCTTGCGGCGAGGCCTCGGCGGACAGGTTCGACGAGACAGGGCCCTGCCTTTGACGCCTGCCTCGCTCTCGGAATCCCCCTGGTTCCCTCTGCCTCCAGGGGTGGACGGCCGAACATGTTCGACCGCGCGCCGATTCGTCTCAGTCGCGAGGGGATACCCAAAGACGGCAGAGCCGCCACCCTTTTCCCGGGGATCACGGGGTGCCGCCCTGTACCCGGCCCCTCCCGGAACACGAGAGACGACGGGAGTGCTCCTCGGACCCCTCGGTCATGCCCGCCTCATGTTTCCGGTCAGGGGGCAAGGGCCTGCCCGCAAGCTTACCGGCCTGCCGGGGGCTCCGGTGCAAACACGCGGGTGCCGAGCTCCCGGTCGATCATGAGCAGGCCGTTCCCGTTGTCGCCCACGAGCTTGAGCTGCCCGAGGATCCCCTCTGCGGTCGCCTCTTCCTCCACCTGCTCGTTCACGAACCACTGGAGCATGGAGCCTGTCGAGTAGTCCTTCTCTTTCTCGGCGAGCGCCACGAGATCGAAGATGAGCGCGGTCACCTTCCTCTCGTGCTCGAGGACCTTCTCGAAGACATCCCGGGGGGAATCCCAGTCCACCGGCGGGCGGGCTATGCCATCGAGAACGACCCTGCCCTGCCGGTTCGAGATGTACTTCGCGAACCTGTCCGCATGCGTCATCTCCTCGAGAGCCTGGGCCCTCATCCACCGGGCGAACCCCTCGAGGTTCACCGAGCGGAAGTACGCTTCCATGGACAGGTAGAGGTACGCCGAGTAGAGTTCCGCGTTGATCTGCCTGTTCAATGCCTCCTCAAGCCGTTCGCTGAGCATGGCGTCACCCTCCCTTTCACGCCTTCCACAACCCGTGGAGATTGCAGTACTCCCGGGCGTGGACGCTCTCTGCATCGGTGTGGAACCGAGCGACGGGCTCATCGCCGGGCCTCAGGAACTTCCTGAGCGCCACGCCGTCGGCCACGAGCTCTATCCACTCGATATAGTGCCTTTCCTCCATGGGGTGCGCAACCGACCCCACCTTCACCACATACCCCCCTGGGGCCTTCTCGATCACCGGGACATGCTTCTCGCGCGCCGCATCGACGGTGTTCTCCTCGAGACGTCTCATGGGTTCACCGCAACACACGAGCTCGCCCTTTCCCTCGTGCAGCACTTCCACAATGTTTCCGCAAACTTCGCACTTGTACACCTCGAGCCTTGCCGTCATGATCGCCTCCTTTATCAGTATCGATAATCATTACTATGTTATCCTGCGTCACATGTCAAGAGCGAAGGCCACCCCCCGTACTTTTCCCTGAAGCGGAGAAAGCCAAGCCGAGATCGGGGCGGGCCGATCAACAGGGTAGAACCGGACAAGAATGGCTTCCGACCCAGGGGATTTCGCCGCGGACGTCAGGATCCCACGATTTGATTCGGATCGACTGGGGACAAGAATCGTTTCCGACCCAGGGGATGGCGCCACCTGCCATCAAGGCGCCCCTTGCCCGTCTGCGTGTTCCATGGGGTGGTTCGGGAGGGCTTCCCGCTCGACGTCCATGTCGGAACCGCGTTCCCCCCGCACACCCCGCCCCCCTTTTTTCATATTGACAGCACCGAGCCGCGTTGCTAGATAGATCTTCCGTCATAACGCCGAAGTGGTGGAATTGGCAGACACGCCATCTTGAGGGGGTGGTGGGTAACTCCCGTCCGGGTTCAAATCCCGGCTTCGGCACCAGACGAACTCATTGTGCGTCTTCATCACGAAAGGGAAACGAGTCATGTCGAGAAGGTGCGAGATCTGTGGCAAGGGCAGGCAGGTGGGGCACAACGTCTCACACGCCCAGAACAAGACCGTCAAGGTCTGGCTTCCGAACCTCCAGAAGATCAAGGTGAAGACACCCCAGGGTGTTACCAGCATGAGGGTATGCACCCAATGCATCAGGTCCAACAAGGTGACCAAGCACGTGGCCTGAAGATACGCCCTGGCTGCACGAAGCGACGACACATCGACCATATCCGGACGCCTTGAATCCCCGACCGGGGCTTCAAGGTGTTTTTTCGTGTTCACGTCCTGGCAAATACGTGTTAAAGGGATTGCCCAAGTATTGAATGGAATGCATTCGTCCACTGAGGAGATGCCCATGAAGAGAAGTATCCTTGTTCTTGCCGCATCCATCTTTGCCCTGCACGGATGCGCCACGACCAAACCACAAGGCCCAACGGCGGGCGACACCTCGTTCTTCCTCGGCAGGTACGACAGGATATGGGAGGTCACCATCAAGACACTGGAGCGGAGATCTCTCGAGCTGAAGGAGATCGACAAGGAGAACGGGACCATTTCCACGAAGTTCACGAACTTCTCCGTAGGACCGAAGGCGCACCACGACCTCGACAAGATCGCCGACAGGCCCGACATCCGGCTCGCCCTCTACTCCCAGGTGGGGTACGCGGTCACCGTCAAGCTCACGGCCGTCAACGACATGAGCACCCAGGTGAAGATCAAGGTCAACATCGAGGCGTACGACTCGAACGCGACCAAGAAATGGCATCCCTGCAGATCCAAGGGCGTCCTCGAGCGGGAGATCCTCGAGGACATCAGGAAGTCCATCTGAACACCCGGGAACACCATGAAGGGCTGATCAACCTGGGGTCGTGACGGACCCGCCTCACGCGTGTCCGAGGCGTCCCTAGCGCCTCTCCACCCTGATCACGCCTTTTATTCTTTTGAGGTCCGCCGTGAGCCTTTCCAACTCGGCCAAGTTCTTTATCGCGACGAAAAACTGGCAGGCGGAATTGCCGTCCGCGAGCGGCAGCGCCTTGAGCCTCGAGATGTTGACGTTCTTCGCCCCGATGGCAGCGGTGATGGATCCGAGCATCCCGGGCCTGTCCTCGCACACGACCGACATCTCGACCTCGTGACTTTCATTCACGCCCATGTCCCACTCGACGGGGATCATCCGCTGAGAATCGATCTCCGAGGCGTACTGGCAGGTGGATCTGTGCACGGTGATCCCCTTGCCCCTCGTGATGAATCCCACGATGTCGTCGCCGGGTATCGGCCTGCAGCACTTCGCGAAGCGGATGAGGAGGTTGTCCACGCCCTTGACGACCACGCTGGCCCCCTCCGCCTTCTTCTCCGCCGCCTGAGACCTGGCCTTCTTTTTCTGGTAATCGGGATAGAGCTTGTTCAAGACGTGGTTCACCGACAGCCTCCCGAAGCCTATGGCTGCCAGGAAATCGTCCGTACTCTTGTAGGCGAACACCTTCGCGATCGACTCGAGGTCTACATCCTGCTCGGGATGCACGGCCTTGAGCTTCTTTTCCACCATCTCCCTCCCGAGCGCTATGCCCTGCTCCCTTTCCTGCGCCCTCAGCCACGCCTGGATCTTGTTCTTCGCCCTCGACGTCTTTGCGATCCTGAGCCAATCCTTGCTCGGGTGCTGCTTGGAGGAGCGCAGGATCTCCACCACATCCCCGCTCTTGAGCTCGTAGTTGAGCTTGACGATCTGGCCGTTCACCTTCGCGCCGATGCACTGGTGTCCCAGCTGGGTATGGACGCTGTAGGCGAAATCGAGGGGGGTTGCGCCCACCGGGAATTGGAACACCTCCCCCTTGGGGGTGAACACGAACACCTCCTCGGGGTACAGGTCGAGCTTTACGCTCCGGAGGAAATCCCTCGGGTTCTTGAGCTCCCTGTGGCTTTCGAGGAGCCTCCTGAGCCACGAAAGTTCGTGCGTTTCCTTGCTCGGGTCGAACTTCGCATCGTCGTGGGTCTTCGCGTAGTCCTTGTACAGCCAGTGCGCCGCGATGCCGTCATTGGCCACGGAGTCCATTTCTCTGGTCCTGATCTGGATCTCGATCCTGTCGCCCCCGGGCCCTATCACGGTGGTGTGCAGCGACTTGTACCCGTTCGGCTTGGGCTGGGCTATGAAGTCTTTTATCCGTTGCTGTATCGGCTTCCATGAACCGTGAATGACACCCAGGGCCGCGTAGCACTCGGCCTCCGTATCCACTATGATCCTGATCCCGAGCACGTCGTAGACGTTGGACAGCGATATGTTCTGGCGCTTCAACTTCTGGTAGACGCTGTATATGTGTTTGATCCGGCTCTTGATGTCCGACTTTATCCCCGCCTCCTCCAGCTTGAGCCTGACCCTTGCCATGAAGTTCCTCAGGTAATCCTCCTTCTCCCTGGCAATGGAGTCCATCTTCGCCTTGAGGATCCGGTAATCCTCGGGCTCGAGATACATGAAGCTCAGGTTCTCGAGCTCGGTCTGGAGCCAGTGTATGCCGAGCCTGTTCGCGAGCGGCGCGTAGATGTCCAGCGTCTCCCTCGCTATCCGCAACTGGTTCTGCCTGGTGTGGAACGCGAGCGTCCTCATGTTGTGAAGGCGGTCTATGAGCTTGATGAGCAGAACCCTGAGGTCCTTGCTCATCGCGAGGATCATCTTCCTGAAATTCTCTGCCTGTTTCTCTTCCTCCGACCGAAAGTCGATCCGGCTTATCTTGGTGAGGCCGTCCACCACCGAGGCGACCTCCTCGCCGAACTCCGCCTTGATGTCCTCCCTCTTGGTGAGGCTGTCCTCGATGGTGTCGTGGAGGAGCGCCGCCGCGACCGACACGACGTCCAGGCGCATCTGGGCCACGATGTACGCCACCTCCAGGGGGTGGTTGAGGTATGGTTCGCCGTTGAGACGCGTCTGCCCCTGGTGAACCCTGGCGGAAAAGACATAGGCCTTCTCGACGAGCCTGAGCCCCGAGTCAGGCACGTAGGTGGATATCTCGTCTATGATGTCATTGATCCGTACGGGCAACGCTCACACCCTCGGATTCGAGCAGCCCGACGCAGTGGGACACCGCCTGTCCCACGCCCACCTTCTCGACGCCCGAACCCTTGCGCATCTTCACCTCGACGACGTTGTTCGCGAGGTCCTTCGCCCCCACCGTTATCCTGAGCGGCACCCCTATCAGGTCGGCATCCTTGAACTTCACGCCCGGCCTCACGTCCCGGTCATCCAGGAGCACGTCGAAACCGAGCGCCGTCAGGGCGCGGTAGAGCTCCTGGGCCTTGTCCATGATCACCGAGTCGCTCACGGTGATCGGGAGCACCACGACATGGAACGGCGCGATGGAGGCCGGGAACACGATGCCGTTCGCGTCGTGGTTCTGCTCTATGGCGGCCGCGACCGTCCTGCCGACCCCTATCCCGTAACACCCCATGACCAGGGGCTTGAGTGTCCCGTCCTCGTCGAGGAAGAGCGCGTTCATGGCCTTCGAGTACTTGTGTCCGAGCTTGAAGATGTGCCCGACCTCGATCCCCCGGATCACCTCGAGGACCCCTTTCCCACAGCGCGGGCACGCTTCACCCCCGGCGGCGACCCGTATGTCCGCGACCATGTCGACAGTGACGTCCCTTCCGAACCACACGTTCGTCACGTGGTAGTCCTCGCAATTCGCGCCCGTCACGTACGGGCCGGAGGCCGCGAGGGCCGCATCGGCCACCTTTTTCACGTTCAGGCCGACGGGACCGGCGAAACCCCTCGGCGCGGAGGTGACCTTCCGGATGAGGTCCTCGTCGGCGAGCTCCACCACCTCGCAACCCAGCGCCCTCCTGAGCTTGGCGTCGCTGATCTCGTGGTCGCCCCTCACCAGGGCCGCGACCGGGCCGATATCCGTGGAGTAGATCAGCGTCTTGATGAGGCTGGAAGGCTGAACCCCCAGGAAGGCGCACACCTCTTCCACGGTCCTGATGCCGGGAGTGTGCACCTTCTCGGGGGCTCCCACGGGCGGGGCCGGAAAGTCGCCGCCCGCACCGCCGATCTCCGCACGCTCCTGGTTGGCCGCGTACGAGCACGACGTGCAGCTGAGGATGAGGTCCTCCCCGGTCTCGGCCAGCACCATGAACTCGTGGGAGAAGTTCCCGCCTATGGGCCCGGAGTCGGCCTCGACGGCCTTGAACCTGAGACCGCACCTGGCGAAGATCCTCTCGTAGGCGTCGTACATGGCCAGGTAGCTCTTCTGGGCCCCCTCTTCGTCGCGGTCGAAGGAGTAGGCGTCCTTCATGATGAATTCCCTCGCCCTCATCACACCGAAACGGGGCCTGATCTCGTCCCTGAACTTGGTCTGGATCTGGTAGAGGTTGAGGGGCAGGTCCTTGTAGGAATGCACCGCGTCCCGCACGATGTCCGTGATGACCTCCTCGTGCGTGGGGCCGAGGGCGAACTGGGCCCCCTTGCGATCCACGAACCTGAGGAGCTCCTTCCCGTACACCTCCCATCTCCCGCTCTCCTTCCAGATCTCGGCGGGCTGCACGCTCGGCATGAGGCACTCCTGGGCGCCGGCGGCGTCCATCTCCTCTCGGATGATCCTCTCCACCTTCCTGATGGCCTTCAGCCCGAGGGGGAGGTACGAGTAGATCCCTGAAGCCAGTTTCTTGATCATGCCGGAACGGAGCATGAGCCTGTGGCTCGCCACCTCGGCGTCGCGCGGGTCTTCCTTGAGGGTTTGGAGGAAGAACGAGGTCATCTTCATGCGGGCGTCTCCTTGTCGAGTTCTTCTCGAATGACGGTCACTATCTCGTCAGTCCTTATTCGTCGCACCGGCTTGCCGTGCCTGAAGAGCAGCGCCCCCTTCCGGTCGCAGGCCACCCCGATGTCGGCTATCCGCGCCTCCCCGGGGCCGTTCACCACGCAGCCCATGACAGCGACCACGGCGTGCCTCCGCACATCCCTGAGGGACTCCTCGAGCTCTGAGGAGATGGCGGCGACGTCCGCGCAGGCCCTGGCGCATGTCGGGCACGCGATCACCCTGACCCCCTCGGCCCTCAGGCCGAGGCACTCGAGCAGGACCCTGCCCGCAAAGACCTCCTGGACAGGGTCGGCCGAGAGGGAGACCCTGATGGTGTCGCCAATACCCTCCTCCAGGAGGACGCCTATCCCCACACTCGAGCGCACCAGGCCCGACTGGAGGGGCCCCGCCTCGGTCACCCCCAGATGGAGCGGCCAGAGGGAGATTTTCGAGAAGCGGCGGTATGCGTCGATGGTCTGCAGCACGTCAGACGACTTGAGCGAGACCTTGATGGCGTCGAGCCCCATGTCCTCGAGCATGTGCACGTAATCCGCGGCGCTCTTCACTATCGCGCCCACGTGGTCGTCCCCGTGACGACCGAGCACGGACCGTTTCACCGACCCGAGGTTGACCCCGACCCTTATTGGGACGCCCCTCTCGCGGGCCGCGATCGCGACGGACCTCAGCGCCTGTCTCGAGCCGATGTTGCCGGGGTTGATCCTCACCGCGTCCGCGCCCCTCTCGATCGACTCGATGGCAAGGCGGTGGTCGAAGTGGATGTCGGCCACTAGGGGCACCATCGAGCGCCTCTTGATCTCCCCGAAAGCAACGGCGCTGTCCATGTCAGGCACGCTCACGCGGACGATGTCGCACCCTGCCCTGGCGAGCGCCTCGATCTGGGAGACCGTCGCCTCGACATCCCTGGTCACCGTGTTGGTCATGGACTGGAGGCTCACCGGGGCCCCCCCGCCCACGGCACACGCACCCACCTGGATCCTTCGCGTTTTCTCCCTGTGGAGGGCCATTCCGCATGACTATCACAGGAGGGGAACCCTACTCAAGAATGGAAGAGATTCGATCGATAAGGCTAGAGATGGCGAAGCTGTCACATGACTACATTCAATCCCTCCTGAACAACATCGGAGAACTGCCGACGCTGCCCTCGATCGCCACCGCCATCATGGAGAAGACGCTCGACCCGAACGCGAACGCCAAGCAGGTGGCCGACCTGGTGGAAAAGGACCAGGCCCTCGCCCTCAAGGTGCTCAAGGTGGCGAACTCCCCCTTCTACCGGAGGATCAAGGAGATCTCCACGATCAGGAGCGCCGTGGTGCTCCTGGGTTTCAACGTTCTCAAGAGCATCGTGCTCAGCATCAGCGTGATCAACCTGTTCAACAAGAAGGACAAGGGCGCGCTCGACTTCTACTCCTTCTGGCAGCACGGCATCGCCTGCGCGGTATGCGCCAAGACCATCGCCTCGCGCGTCATACCCGCGTCCGCCGAGGACGCCTTCGTGGCCGGGCTTCTCCACGACCTCGGCAAGGTGATAGCGGACCAGATCATCTGCCCTGAGGGCGGCTATGCAGAGGTGCTCGAGACCATGAACACCGCCTGCAGGGACATAACGGAGGTCGAACAGGAGATCATCGGGATCGACCACGCCTCCATCGGCATGTTTCTCCTCGAGCGCTGGAACCTGCCGTCTCACCTCGGCAAGGCCGTGGGGTACCACCACAGTCTCGTGGATTTCACCGACGAACCCCAGACCAAGAAGCTCTGCTCCATCATCCACGTGGCGGACATGATCTCCAACCACCTGGGTCTCGGGGTCTACAGGTCCCAGGCGGGGTTCATCGACCCTTCCCTCTTGGGCGAATTGGGGCTCACCAGCCAGGATATCCAGGACATCTCCCTGTCCCTGAAGGACAACATATCCGGCATCAGCGACGAGCTCGGCATACCCAGGGCTGAACCGAAGACGTATTTCGAGGTGCTCCAGTCGGCCAACGCCCAGCTCGGCAGGCTCAGCCTCGACCTCGAGCAGAAGAAGATGGCCCTCGAGCGCAGGACCATGGAGCTCGCGAGCCTCAACCAGATGAGCTCCGACCTCCAGTCCTCGATGAAGCTCTCGGAGATAACCAACACCATCGTCTCCCACATGCTCTCCATCCTCGATGCAAAGAAGACGAGATGCCTCATCAGGCTCAACAACCTCCGCATCATGGTGACCGAGGCGTTCATGATGGGCGACTCGCCCCAGACGAAGTCGGGCATCGCCAGCGCGACCAAGGAACTGCTCGACAGGACCCAGGGCGTCTTCCCCAGGCTGCCAGGCGTGGTCATGGCCCCGCTGAGGGTGGACGGGAAGACCATCGGCGCACTCGAGGTGCTCCTCAAGGAGGCCGTGGCCCCTGACGAGGTATCCCAGAAGGGCCTCCTCCTGAGGACCATCGCAGAGGTATCCTCCCAGGCGATCCACCGCGCCATGCTCATATCGAAGCACATGAAATCCCAGCGTCTCGCCGCGGTGACCAAGGCCGCCATCGCCGCGAACCACGAGATCAACTCGCCGCTGACCACCATCCTCCTCAAGCTCGACATGCTCATGGGAGAGCGCCAGGTCCCCGAGCCGGTGAAGAGGTCCCTGGCGGAGATCAAGCACGAGGTCATAACCATCAAGAACGTCGTGAAACGGATGCTCGAGATCTCCGACGTGATCGACACGACGTATGCAAGGAACGAGAAGATGCTCGACCTCAGGGCATCCCAGGGTGCGGCCCAGGGCAGGCAGCAGCATCCGGGCGAGACCGCCTCCGTCCATGACGAGGCCGGGTTCGAGAGCCCCCCGAGCACTCGGTCAGGTCCCGTGCTTTCTCCAGAGGCGAAGTCCGTGTCGTTCGACCAGATACCCGGGTTCGAGGACTACCTGGAAGACAAGCCCTCCCGGAGCGATCGAGGGGAACGGTCGGCCGGGGTCCTGCCGCATCATGACAAGCCGGGCTTCGAGGATTTCCTCGAGGACTCAACCAGCGGCAAAAAGCCTGGAAACCAGCCATCCCCCAAGGGACAGAGGGACACCGACGGCACCCTCACCCCCGGCTTCGAGGACCTGACCGACAAGTGACAGTCGGCCGCGGCGCGCCTTGCCGCGCACTCGGCTGCAGCCCAGAACGAGTGCAGGGCTTCAGGAAGGATCAGGGCAGGAAGTGGGCCTTCCCGGAGCTTCTCCTCACCACCCGCGAAAGGCCTCGACCCCCCGTGTCGCATGAGGCTGGACCGCCCGGCCGGGCTCTTCAAACCGGTTGATCCTCGGGTCATCATCGCGTATTGATGGGAAAGGGCGTCGCTCACCGGCGTTTCGGTACCTGACACCGAGGGCGTACCGTGCTCGCCGGGATCACGTGAGGGGAGGTCCGGAAGATGGAGAGGCTCGTCTACGGCAACGGCCGGATACAGTGGGGGATCTATGCTGAACCGGTCGAGGAGGTCAACTACCTCGACTATGACCTGCGCACACCCATGGGCCTCCGTATTCCACGACCCTTGAGGCGTCTCATCGCGAACCAGTTCCACTTCCTCGGCGTGATCGACCCGTCGGTCATCGTGGCGGCGGCTGTGGTTGACTTGAAGTACCTCGAGAGCGCCTTCCTCTACGTCTTCGACAGGCGCACCCACGAACTCGTTGAGGTGAGCGACATCGCGCCCGGTTGTGCACGGAGGGCGTCCATCTCTCCCACGCCTGAGAGCCCATCGAGCAGGTATGCATCGGGCAGGCTGTCCATAGGGCTCTCGCGGGACAGGTTCGAGGCCGCGAGCAGGGCCATCCAGGTGGAGCTCTCACTGGAAGCGTCCCACGCGGCTCCCCTGCGCATATGCACCAGAGCGGGCTACACGAGGTGGGTCTACACCCAGAAGACGAGCCCGCTGAGGGTCAAGGGGACGCTGAGGCTCGGGGGTCGCACCACGGAGCTCTCCTCGCCGTCGAGCCTCGCGCTCCAGGACTGGACGTGCGGCTACATGAGGAGGGAGACGTGCTGGAACTGGGCTTCCACCGCGTGGACCCTGCCCGACGGGCGGAGCTACGGCATGAACCTCTCATGCGGGGTCAACGAGACGAGCTTCACCGAGAACGCCTTCTGGATAGACGGCGCCATGACCAAGGTCGACACGGTCGATTTCGTGTACGACCCCGACGACGTCATGGCCCCCTGGGAAATCAGCTCGTCCGACGGCAGGGTACGCCTCTCGTTCCTCCCCGAAGGCAAGAGGGGGGAGAAGGTCAACGCCTTCTTCGTCGCCTCACGGTTCACGCAGCTCGTGGGGACGTTCTCTGGAACCGTCACGAGCGCTCAAGGGGAAACGATAGACATAACGGGCTGCCCCGGGTTCGCCGAGGATCACTTCGCCCGCTGGTGAGCCCTCTGCCTTATGAGGTTCACCCAGTCCCGGTACATGACCGAGAGCGTCATGTAATCCTTCTCGTTGTCTACATCGAGGGCCGCACCGCCGATGGTCGTCTCCACGAGCTTGAACCTGGCGTCGAGGAGGGAGGAGACGACCCTTTCAATCTGATTCCTCGTGACGGGGTAACTCGCCCACCGGGCGGCCCGGTTCATCCCGAGGGCGCCAAAGAGCGCCGACAGCTGGAGCACCAGGTACAACAGCAGCGTGGCCCCCACCTTCCCCGGGCCGAGGCGCAGGATCTCCACGAGGGCGCGCAGGATGTTGCCGAGCTTTTTCTGATACCTGTACTCGTAGGCCTTGAGTACGAGGTCTATGCTGTTGAGGAGAACGAACGGCCTTGCCACGTGCAGGTTGTTCTGCCTGAAGTTCCCGTCACGCGTGTGGAAGGTCGCCATCTTGATGCCCGGTTTGCCCTTGCGTGGCCCGAACGCCTCCAGGCTCTCTTCCGACGTGATGCCCGCCAGGTAGTCGTACCGTTCGAAGTCGCACCCTGAGAGGAACTCCTCTATCTCCTCCTTGCAGAGGAGGGGAATGTCCCCTGAAAGGAAGAGGACCTGTTTGTGGAAGTTTCTCTCCACGAGCTCGGCGCTGATATCGAGCTTGGAAGCATAGCCTGGCAAGGTGTGGAGGAACCCCTCCCACCCGTTCTCTGCGAGGCTCCTCTTCTGGGGGACCACCAAGACCCCCGTGTCGCCGATGATCGGGTCGAACGCATCCTTCGGCCCGACCACGACGATGCGCCTAATGGCGCGGCACGACTTCAAGGTCTCCACGATGTGACGGAGAATGGGCCTCCCGCCCACATCCAGGAGGGCCTTGTTCTTCTTGAAGACCGTGCGGGCGGCCTTGCCGTCCCCCGCGACCACGACCGCATCTATGACCATACGAACACAATGAACTGAAAACACTCAACCATGTCAAGCGATACCGTCTTCTCCGGTACGCCCTTCGCCCGGTCTTCACGGTCGTCAGCATCGGCCCTTGACATCGAGAAAGTCTTCGGATATATCCGAGCCCTATTTGACGACCCAAGGAGTTGCGTTCAATGGGAACCTTTCAGGCGAAGAAGGGCGAGATAGAAAGGGAGTGGGTGCTCATAGACGCGAAGGACGCGGTGCTCGGAAAGCTCGCGGTCAAAGCGGCATCCATCCTCAGGGGAAAGACGAAGCCGGAGTTCACGATGCACAGCGATGTCGGTGACTTCGTCATCATCATCAACGCCGACAAGGTCAGGCTCACCGGCAACAAGCAGGACCAGAAGCGGTACTACCGGCACAGCGGGTACATGGGAGGGCTCAAGAGCACCACGGCCCGAGAGCTCCTCCAGAAGAAGCCGGAAGACGTGGTGAAGCACGCGGTGAGGGGCATGCTCCCCAAGAACAACCTCGGCAGGGCCATGTTCAAGAAGCTCAAGGTCTACGCGGGCGCCGAACACCCGCACGAGGCGCAGAAGCCTCGGCAGATCACGCTCTGAGGGGGGTCGCCATGGCAGAGAAGTCCTACGCAACAGGCCGCAGGAAGAACGCAACAGCCAGGGTCTGGCTCTCTCTCGGCAAGGGCGAGATGATCGTCAACGGGAAGCCCGTGGACGAGTATTTCACCAGGAAGACGCTGGAACTCAACATCAGGAAACCCTTCGAGATCACGGACACCGTCGACCAGTTCGACGTCTACGCCACCGTGAGCGGAGGAGGGATCTCCGGCCAGGCGGAAGCCATCCGCCACGGGATCTCGCGGGCGCTCGCGGCGTTCGACATAGACAGGTTCCGTCCCAAGCTCAAGGCCGCGGGTTTCCTCACCCGCGATCCCCGCATGGTGGAACGCAAGAAGTACGGCCTCCACAAGGCGCGCAAAAGACCGCAGTTCTCCAAGAGGTAGCGCTTCCTTGTCTCTTTCCGTCGGAATCCTGGGGGCAACGGGATATACCGGTGCGGAACTCCTGAGGATCCTTTACCTGCACCCGCAGGCAAGGATCGTCTACTGCTCGTCGAGGCAGTACAACGGGAAAGCCCTTGCGGACGTCCTCACCTTCTTCAGGGGCTCTCTCGACATCCCTCTCGAGGAGTTCGACGAGGAAACGGTAAGGAACCGCTGCGACATCGTGTTCAGCTGCCTGCCTCACGGCGCGAGCATGGAGTTCGTGGCCGGGATCGCGCCGTTCGTGAAGGTCGTGGATCTGAGCGCCGATTTCAGGTTGAGAGACGTGTCGGTCTACCGGGCATGGTACCAGGAGCATTCCTGTCCCGAGCTCCTCGGAAAGGCCGTCTACGGCCTCTGCGAGATATACCGGGATCTCATCAGGCACGCAGGTCTGGTGGCGAACCCGGGTTGCTACCCCACGAGCGTCCTTTTGCCCCTGGTGCCCCTCTTGCGGGAAGGTCTCATAGACAAGGACGGCATCGTGGTCGACAGCAAGAGCGGGGTGTCCGGCGCCGGCAGGGGCCTGAGCCTCAGGTCGCACATCTGCGAGGTCGGCGAATCGTTCTCCGCCTACAAGGTGGGCCGCTCACACCGCCACATCCCCGAGATAGAGCAGGAGCTGGCCATGGCCGCGGGCGCCCCGGTGACCATCGAGTTCACCCCGCACCTCGTGCCCATGAGCAGGGGGATGCTCTCCACGATCTACGTGGGCACGACGGCGGACGAAGCCGAGCTGAAGGGCTGCCTCGAGCGTTTCTACCTGGGGTCGCCGTTCGTCAGTGTCGTGGACGAGCCTCCGTCCACCAAGGACGTGCGGGGCACGAACCGGTGTCTCATCTTCGTCGCAAAGCACCCGTCCAGACCCCGCGCCACCATCGTGAGCGTCATCGACAACCTGACCAAGGGGGCCTCGGGCCAGGCCGTACAGTGCATGAACCTCATGTTCGGCCTCGAGGAGACCTTGGGCCTTGACTCGCTTCCCCTCTACCCTTAATGTTCCTGGCACAACCTATCACGGGCCCAGGCTCCGCAAGGAGGACCAACGGCGATTCGGGGGCCTGAGGAACGCCCCACGACAACGGGGATTGCTTGCGAGGGCCCGGCCTCTCGGAGGCGCACCATGGAGGGACCGGTTCGGAAAGCCGTGATCGCGGGGAGCTGGTACCCCGGCGATCCCGAGTCCCTGAGGAGGGACATCAGGCGCTACCTCGACAGCGCGTGCGTCGAGCCGCCCGAAGGCAAGCCGGTCGCGCTCGTGTCGCCCCATGCGGGATACCTCTACTCCGGGCCGGTCGCCGCCTTTGCCTACAAGGCGGTGGAAGGCCTTTCCTACACTACGGTGGTGGTCATAAGCCCCTCGCACAGGGTGGCGTTCCCCTCGGTGTCGGTGTGGCCGAGCGGGGCCTACGAGACGCCGCTCGGGAGGATAGAGGTGGACGAGGCCCTCTGCTCCGAACTGCTCGAATGGCCGGTGTTCACCGACGACACCCGGCCGCACGCACGGGAGCACGCACTCGAAATACAGCTTCCCTTTCTCCAGGTCACGCTCGGCAGCTTCAAGCTCTGCCCGCTCATCATGGGCAGCCAGGACGCAGACGTGTGCGAATCCGTGGCAAGGGCGCTGCACGAGGCCGTCCTTTCCCCCGAGGACACCCTGGTGGTCGCAAGCTCTGACCTTTCCCACTTCCATCGATCGGCCACGGCCGAGCGCATGGATCTCGCCGTTGCCAAGTACCTAGAGTCGTTCGACATCACCAGCCTTTCCAAGGCGCTCGATCGCTCGGAGGTCGAGGCCTGCGGCGGCGGGCCGATTCTTACGGCCATGATCTATGCAAAACTCCTGGGCAGGACCACATCTCGGGTGCTCAGGTACGCCCACTCGGGGCACGTGACCGGGGACAACTCGTCCGTGGTGGGATACCTGGCAGCCCTCATACGCTGACACCCGGAGCGGACAATCCTCTCCCGGGCACACCGCCGGCGCACCTGAGCCCACCCGACCTGCCCCTCTCGATCCCCGATCTCGGACGCCACCTCAGCGGAGAGACGAGACCCGGGCATGGCCGTGCCTGACAACACGGCTGCACGTGCACTCAGGCCCCCGAGGGGTGGAGGGACGTCGATGCCGAGCCCGCCCTCTTGCACCGAGCTCGGCATACATCCGGTGCGATGGGGACCGGGCCGCCGCCGGGCACCCGGGGATCGTGGCGGGAAGGGCCTTCGAGCTCCCCTTGGCCGCGCCCCGCCGACGTCATCGAACCCCCGGGGCGTGCAGGCAGAGGCAGTGAACAGACCCAAAGGGGCATGCACGTGGATGTACAGGGGGCCCCATGGCGAGCCTCCTCGAAAGATTTCCTTGTCATGGGAGCAGGCCATGATCTATGACTCGTAAGGTCCGGCAGGCCGAGACCCTGCCTCGGGGAGCTGTGTTTCATGACGACCAGACTGTTCAAGCTCGTCCTCGCGGCCTTTCTCATCACCATCCTCTATATCCTTTCCGCCTTCGTGTACCCTGATGTGGGAGCCCTCGCCAAGAGACACCCCGAAAAGAGCGCCTTCATGGAATACAGGCAACGCCAGTGGCGGCGCCAGGGCGTGGACGTGAAGATCAGGCACACCTACGTGCCCCTGAGGGCCTTATCGCCCTATGTCGTCAAGGCGGTGATCATCGCCGAAGACGACAAGTTCTGGAGACACGAGGGGTTCGACTTCGAGGCCATGCAGAACGCCCTCGAGAAGGATATCCGGGAACGCAGGCTCAAGGCAGGGGGGTCGACCATAAGCCAGCAGCTCGCAAAGAACCTCTTCCTGTCGCCTTCCAAGAACCCGGTACGGAAGATACGGGAGGCCATATACACCTGGCGCCTGGAACGCACCCTCAAGAAGCGGCGCATCGTGGAGCTCTACCTCAATTACGCAGAGTGGGGGCCGGGCATCTTCGGGATCGAGGCCGCATCGAGAAGGTATTTCGGGAAACCGGCCTCGAGCATAACGCCGATGGAGGCGGCACGCCTCGCAGCGGTGCTTCCGAATCCGATCAGATACAGCCCCACCGGGAGCTCGCGCTTCGTGGAGAACAGGGCCCGGAGGATATACAGGATCATGCTCGCGCGGGGTATCGTGATCCCCGAGTACGTGGAGGTCATGTCCGCACCCCAAGAACCGGAGCCCCTTGCCGAGCCCACCCTGGAAGACACCCAGGGAGCGGCCTCTCCCGACCGGTCGACGGAGGAACCAGGGCTCGACAGCCCAAGCGAACAGGATGCAGCCCGAGACGGAGAGCCCGAAGGCGGGGAAGCGCCCGGCGACCCACGGGAAGGACCGCCGGATGCCGGGGATCAAGGCGAGCCCCCCAGGTGAACCCTGCCCATCGAAAAACGGGTGGGGGAAATACACCGGACGATCACGGTTGATCGACGCCCCGAAGCTGAACCCTGTGCATGGGCTCGTGAGGGGACCACGTTGTCGGACCCCC
>ERZ795045.286-NODE-286-length-67866-cov-5.362758_pt1 | contig 67866 bp, 55 predicted proteins | sample MGYA00375129_ERZ795045 | MGnify/ENA primary metagenome ERZ795045 (study PRJEB30174, sample SAMN05720166) | activated sludge metagenome | isolation source: anaerobic digester from wastewater treatment plant | place: Japan | collected 2015-05-15 ...
CTCCACACAACTCTTGCTCAGCCTTACCCATTTCATTGGAACCTGGTGGTGGGCGATGCTGCTCACGGTGGTTACGGCCGTCCTCATGATCCGGAAATTCGTCCAAACCGAAGCCGGCGCCTTGCAGTTCGACCGTTTCAAACTCCGCCTGCCCCTGATTGGCGAGTTGATCCGCAAGCGGGAAATCGCTAAATTCGGCCGAACGCTCGGGACTTTGCTGGGCAACGGTGTCCAGATCCTGAAAGCCCTGGCCATTACCGAAGAAGTCATCACCAACCGGATTCTCAAGAGCGAAATCCAGAAATTTCAGGAGAACATCAAGGAAGGGGAACGGCTCTCGAAACGGATGGCCGAGAGCAAACTGTTTCCTCCCGTAGCCGTGAACATGGTGGCGGTAGGCGAGGAAACCGGCAACTTGGAAAATACCTTGCAGCGGGTGGCCGATGCTTACGAAAAAGAAACCGACCGGGTCATCAAGACCATGACCACCATTATCGAGCCGCTTATGATTGTCATCATGGCTGTAGTCGTGGGATTCATCGTCTTCGCCATGATCATGCCGATCTTTCAGATCAGCCAGAATATTCATTGACGCGATTGTGGCGCGCAGGGAATAGGGAGTACCTGCCTGACGTCTTTAATCCTAAGCAACCAACATCCATGCAGAGGAGGAAATACTTATGAACAATCACCGAAACCGCGAAGCCTTCACGTTGGTCGAATTGCTGCTGGTGGTCACCATCATCGGCATTTTGGCGGGCGCGGTCATGGTCAATTTCAGCGGGCAGACGCAAAAGGCCAAGATGGTCCGGGCGAAAAGCGATATCTCGAACATCGGTTCCGCCCTGAATGTATACGAAATCACCATCGGATCGTACCCCAGCAACGACCAGGGATTGCGGGCGCTGGTGGAAGATCCGGGTGACGTGCCGGGTTGGAAGCCGTTCTTGCAGCAGAAGACCTTCAACGATCCCTGGGGCCGTGAATACCGCTACAACTACCCCGGTACCAAAGGCGTGGATTACGATTTGTACTCCGTAGGCCCCGATGGCCAGGAAGGCACCGAGGACGACATCGGCAATTGGGATGACGCGTAACGGATCCGGGGGGGATTGACTCCGGCGGAAATGGACCACGGCGCGCCGCGCGGGATTCCCGGGCGGAAAAGGATAGGTTTGTATGTCTCGGCAATCCGGATTCACGTTGATTGAACTGACCTTGGTAGTTCTCTTGCTGGCCATTGTCACGGCCGTGGGGGCTCCCAAGTTCCGGCAATTGTACGAATATTCGGAAATGCAGAAAGTCGTGTCCGATGTGGCCGGCGTTATCCGCTACGCGCAGCAACGCGCCCTGATGGAACGGATTCCTATCCGCGTAGTCTTCGATGTGGAAAAACAGGCTTTCTGGGTTCCCATCGAGGTCAAACCCGAGCAGCGCCATTACGCGAGCCGTCATCACCGCCGGAAACCCAGCCGGAGTGTCACCCGCAAGCGGGTGCGGGTGCGGGAAGTCAAAGAAATCCGTTCCGCCCTGCCGCCCGGATTCCTCTTCGAGTTTGTGTACAAAGTCGCCGAAGACGAGGAATTCCGCCGCCGGGAAGGAGAGATCGTGATGTACCCCGATGGTTCGGCGGACCAGACATTCATCACCATTCTCCGCCAAGGGAATCGAAGAGAAGAAGACCGGCGGATTTTCATGAAGATCGATCCCGCCACTGGCCGGATTTCTTCCATGGAAGGCCGCGAGGAACGGGACGGAACCGATTTTTACAAGGGGTACTATGATGCGGTGTGATCCGCGGATCTTGGATGAGGTGGAGAGTGCCGTCCGGACCGTAATTCCCGTCCGGAGTGGGGTGCGGGCGTTCGCGCTTATCGAGGTCCTCTTATCCATGACGCTGCTGGCCATCACCGGTACCGTGTTGATGCGCTCGATATCCAACGCGGTGGATTACACCCGGGATATGCGGGATTTGACCAAGATGATTTACCTGACCCAATTGAAATTGCATGAGTTTGAATTGGCCTACAACCGGCGGGCCAACATGCAATTGGGCGATTTCGAAGGCCGGTTCACCCAGCCAGGCGCTGAGCATTTCCACTGGTACGCCCGGGTGGAATACGACCGCCGGGCGGACGCGTATCTGATCACGGTGCGGACGGTCTCTGATGAGCAGAGTCAGCCATTGCGCCGTAACCGGCGTTGGCGTTCGCGCAATTTTGACGAGGGGGGTTTTGTTCTGCGGTCCATGGTTCTGACGGCCCGGTTCAATGAGGAACTAGTCCGGGGAGGAAATCCTCAGGTCCGGCGGCGGGGTCCGGAGAGTGGTCCCGGCGGCGGTCCCGGAACAGGCGGCCAGCGGGGCGGCACGCAACGAGGGGGAAGGCGATGAGGCGTACGGCGGATCGGCGCGCGTTTACCTTGATCGAGTTGCTGCTGGCTCTGACCATCATGGCCGTAGTAATGGGCAGTGTGTTTTCGACCGTGACAGCAGGCATGCGGACGTATCAGCAGGGGCAGCGAACCATGGCCTTGTATCAGTCGGCCCGCATCGCGCTCTCCAAGGTCACGGAAGAACTGATGCTCTCGCTTTCCCCCCTGTCATTTTGGCAGCCGCGCGATACCTACCGCCAAATGACGGTGGATGAGGTGATCGCCACGTTCCGGGGCATACCCGTCCAGGAGGAGGATCCGGGCGCTATCCGGTTTCTCGGCGAGATGGACCGGGTGTTGTATGTCCGCAAGACCTACCGCCTGGACCAGTATCCGCCCTTTGACCTCGAAGAGTGCCAGATTTTTGTCGATAGCGGAACCAATCAATTGAAAATCGCGGTCTTGCGTTCCTTGCTGGCCGTGAAACAGGCCACTTGGTTCTATCAGTACCTTTTTAAGGTGAACCTGAACGGCATCGTGGTCCCCGATATGGGAGGGCGTGCTCGGTTCCGGCAAATGGGTGAATTGGGCGAACCGCCTTTAGCGGATTTCATCGGCGATTATGGCGTCCTCAATCGCCAGTACATTTTGGCGGAAGGGATCAAAGGGATTAAGTTCCGATACGGGGATGACAGTGGCTGGAAAACCAGTTGGGACTCACAAGAACTGGTGACTTCGCACCGCATTTCTCCCAACAGCCCCAACTTCAACATCCAGCAAGACACGCAACTGCGGGAAGCGGGGCCGCCGCTGGTGGTGGAGATCCAACTGCTGCTCGAAAACGGGGACACTCTCGCCACCTCCACCGATATCCCGGCGGGGAACATGCGGGCCGCCATAGGCAAAGGGGCGCAAGTGGAAACCGCCCCGCCTCCCCAGACCCCGGCGCCCACCACGCCGGTTCAGCCGGAAACGGGGCCGGCGATACCCCAGCCTGGGCAAGGATTTTAGGCATGATACGGAAAAACGAGTCGGGCGTCGTTCTGATCGTCACCCTCTGGGTTATCGTGATTTTGGCCACGGTCTCCCTTTCCTATGTGCGCCAGGTCAATTTGGAAGTCAAAATGGTGGGATTTCAGCGCGACGCGATGATTGTCGATTCGGTTGCCAAGGCGGGACTGCGGCAAGCCTTGGTGCTGTTGCGCGAAGACCGCATCAAGGACAGCGCCGAGGATATCCAGGAAACCGCCATGCGTTTCATGGAGGATGATAATTTCCGTTACGACGGCGGTTCCGAGGCTTGGGCCGACAATCCCGATTTGTACGTGGATGTCCCGTTTTATGAGATCGGGGATAAAAAAGCGTACTATTATGTGGATGTGGAAGATGAGTCGGCTAAGTTCCCCATCAACAACGAACGCACTACGCTGGACATGATCGCCCGCCTCCTGGTGCTCAGCGGCGTCTCCGAACGGGACTCGGAAACCCTGGCGGCGGCGATCATCGACTGGCGGGATCAAAATGATATTCCCGAGGAAAGCGGCAATTCCCGGTTCGGGGGCCGGGGAGGAGAAGAAAACGACGTCTATAACCAAGGGACGCGCCGGAGCCGGGGCCGCGGGCGGGACCGGAATGATGTCCCCGAGATCATCATGAAAAACGCCCCGCTCAATTCCATCGACGAACTGTTGCTGATCCCCGGCATGACCCCGGAAATCGTGAATGGCACGGTGGATCCCGAGGAAGGCCGCGGCCGGGGGAGGATGTCCCGCCGGCGGTTGGGCAAGGGCGAATATCTGGGATTGCGCAACCTGATGACGGTTTATTCCAACCGGTTCAACCTTAACACCGTGAAGTTGGAAGTGTTGGAGGCTATCCTGTATCCGGCTTTGGGCGAAGAAGCCGCACGGGTGGCGGAGAATTGGGTCGAATACCGCGACGGGCGGGATGGGGAAACCTACACGGAAGATGACCAGGTTCTCAAAACCCTGGACAATTCCGACAATGATGACATGCACTGGACCGATGTGGATGGCTTTGATCCCAATGTCATAAAAGCGATGGAACCATTCATGCAGATCCACTCGGATATCTATGTCATCTCATGCCTGGCGGATTACGAAGGCCTTCGGAAAGGGTACCGGGTGGTGGTGGAACGGTATTTCACCCCCTGGGACCAGTTGCCTGTCTTTGGAATCGACACCCAGCGGTTGGAGGACTTGGAACAAGTCCACCTCCAAATACGATTGTTTGAGCCACTGTATGACGCCAGCGACCGTATCGATAACATGGGATAGCGGCGAATGGCAGAGGGGGGCGTGAACCGCGGCCCCCCCTGGAAAAAAAGTGGAATGGCTTGATGTACAACCCAAAAGCCCTTCCAACCTTGTGTGAGATTGTTCATGGCCAGAGCACCGAGAATTACCCGGACCACCCGGACATCGCGAACCGCACGGACCCCCGCGCCGGCTGCCGGCCGCGTCAAATCCAGCCGCAAAAAACTGGGGCGGGGCCGCCGCGCCTCGACGGGCATCGATATCGGTACGTTTTCCGTGAAAATCGTCGGCTTGTATGGAGACGATGCCGGCCAGATCGATATCCGCAAGGTGACCGTGGTCCCCTTGACGCCGCCCGCCGGCCCGGAATACCCGGAAGAATTGCATCAACGCCAGAAAGAGGCGCTGAAAGAAGCATTGAAAAAACACGGCCGCCTGGAAGGCACGGTGGTTTTGGGATTTCCCCGCGACCGGGTAACCGTCCGCTACCTGACGTTGCCTTCTTCCAATCCCGAGGAATTGCGGGAAATGTTGTACTACGACGTGGAACGGCATGTGCCGTTTTCCATGGAAGAACTGGAACTGACCTACCAACTGATGGAACGACTGGGCGACCACGAGTCCCGGCTGATGATGGTCTGCGCCCCCCGCAAGGAAATCGAACCGTACATGCAAATGTGCCAGGAAGTGGGGATTGCCCTGGACCGCATCGACATGGATGTGATGGGGGATGCCGCCGCTTACAGCCGCTCCCTGTCTCCCGAAGAAACCGCCGCCCTGGTGAATTTCGGCCGCTCCTCGGTAAACCTCTCCATCATCCGGAACGGCCAGCTGCTTTTCAGCCGGAGTATTCCCGTATCCGAAACACGGCTGATGCAAGGATTCCCAGGCGCGAAATCCTGGCGGGACCTGCAAGGCCGGGTCACCGCTGCGGGAGCGTTGAATCCCGCCGAGCGCGAACATTTCGCCGCCTGGGTGGAAAACCTGTCCCTCGAACTCTTGCGGTCGGTCAGCGGCTTCCTCTGCGAAGCCCCCGGCCAGAAAATCGACCGCATGATCTTGTTCGGAGGCGCGGGCTATTTCCCCGCCGGTCCGCCCCGGGGATTGAACCTGCGCATCCAGACGAAAACTACGATCGAAACGGCTATGAACGGCGAACTGCCGCCGGGCCATGAGTACCGGGGCCACGAGGTGGCCACCGCTGTCGGTTTGGCCTTGCGGGGATTGGACAAAAGCGGCCAGGGGATCAACCTCCTTCCCGAAACGTCCATTCAAGAACGCGTTCAAAAAGAAAAATCCACGTTCCGGAAGAACGTGGCGATCCTGATGTTCATGATCCTCAGCCTGCTGGGAGGCACCGCCTACCTCAAATGGTATGAGCATTACCTCGAGTACGCCGCGTTGGAAAACTTCTACGCGGAGCGGTTTCAACAAGCGGCGGAACTCAAGCAAATGCAAAAAAAACTGAACACGGTCGAGAATTACCTGAACACCCGGCATTCGTGCCTGAACGTCATCCAAGCGGTGTTGGAAATCCTGCCGCCTAAGACCTACATCCAGTCAATGTCCTTCACCAAGCGGAGGACTTTGGAAATCATCGGGCAGGTCCTCTCCGAAAAAGAAGTGCAGGTGATTTTTGACGCGCTGAACAGCTTGCGTCCCAAAGACGATGATCAGCCATTTTTCGTCAAGGTGACGACCGATTCCACGATCAAGAACCTGGACTTGGGGGGGGTATCCAACTTCAGAGTCCATGAGTTCCGCATAACCTGTAATCTGTGGTGGGAAGATACGAAAAAGAAATAACGTAATGACCATCCATAAAAAAAGCCGCCTCCCGCGGCTGGAGAATGGATATCCATATGTTTAGCACAAAACGGGAACGGATTTTATTCACCATCGTCCTCTTCTCTGGAATGGCGTTGATTGTCTATGTGCTCTTTACGCAAGTAGGCCAATCCTGGTTCGCCATGAGTGACAAAATTGAGTCAAAAAAATCTGAAATCAACTACCTCCTGGAGATCCAGGACCAGGCGGTGGAAATCCAAAACCGGTATCAGGAAATGCAAGACGAATTGACTCTCCCGGGCAGCGATTCTGAGCAATACGCGGCGATCCGCAAGGAACTGGCCGCAATCTTTGAAGAAGTGGGCTTAAAGGACAAGTACGGCAGCATCTCGCAGAAGGATCCCAAGATGGAGGAGGACTTCAAAGTGGTCTCTCTCTCCATAGCCCAGATCGAGTGCACTCCCCAGCAGCTGGGCCAGCTGCTCCACCGCTTAGAAAAAAAATCGAAGGTCATGGAGGTGGAAAACTGCCGGATCACCAACCTGATGAATGAAGTCGGCAATGTCAGCTCCCGGAGAATGGCGGCCCGCGCCACAACGGCTGCGCCCGCCGGCCTGCTGGAAGTGGATCTGCAGATCTCCCGGCTTGTGGAATACCGCAAGGGAGAAAAACCCGCCCGCCGGAGGTAACTTCATGAATCCGAACAAAGTTGTTTTGACATACGCTTGTTTGAGCCTCTTGTTAATCAGCTCGGCAATGGCGCTGGCCTTCCAGGTCCGGCATTTCATGTACGAGCGCATCGATCCCACCCAGGAGTTCGCGGAACGGGTGAAACCGCGGGAGGAGATCGAACGCGTCATCGAACAAAAAAAAGCCGACGAGCAGCGCGGCATTCTCTTGACTTTCAGTCAGACCGAATCATTTAAATCCCTGGCGACACCGGTGCCCCGGCCTACGCCGACCCCCCGGCCGGAACCGACGCCGACCCCCGTAATCCCCGCGAAAAACTGGAAAGTGGAAATGGTCCTGAAAAATTTCGCGATTATGTTGAAATACGACGGGACCACCCACACCGTCAAAGTGGGTGACATCGTGGAGGACGCCGCGCCAGGGCATGGCAATTTCCAAATTTTGGAATTGATCCCTGATCCGCAGTCCCCCCGGGTGAAGGTCAAGGATATCAATACGGGCGCCGTCGGTGAGGTCACCCAGCAGATTAACATGCCGAATCAGCCCCGGTGAGAGCGGGTTCACAGGCTTTCGTAATCCGGACAACGTGCCGACTCAATCGATTTCGAGAAGGAGTATTCCCTTGCGTACCCTACATTCCCTGGTTCGAATCCTGATTGCCTTGATGATTCTCATTGTTGGCTTCCTTCCGGACGCCGGGGCCCAGCAAACCTTGCCGGCTCCCCAACCCGTGGAAGAAGCGCCGGAAGAGGAATCTCCGGCCTCTCCCGCCACCCCCCCCGCGCCGGTGCCCCAAGTTCCTCGTCAACCCCGGGTGGCTCCCCGGCCGGCCGGGACGGCCGCGCCAACCGCTTCCAGCGCCCAAGCCTCCGGAGGGGGAGGGCTGGACAAGCGGATCGACGGCCCGGTGATCGCCCGCAATCAGGATCTATCGACGTTGATCGGCTTATTGCAGGCGGAAAGCGGATTGCAATTCGCGTTGGACGAAGGCAGTAACAAAAAAGTTACGTTCAACTTGCAAAATCCGACCGTGCGCGAAGTCCTGGAAACCGTCCTGCCCGCCAACGGACTGGATTACATCGTGCTCGACAGCGGGGCCATCCGCATCGGCGCGCAATCCGTGATCAGCGATATGAAACGGGAAGAAGTGGAGGTCATCACGCGGACTTTTTCGCCCGTGTACCTCGATGTGACGCAATTGCAGGACACGCTGGATGGCTTGCGCAGTCCCAACGGACAAATCTTTATCGATCCAGACACGCAGAAAATCATCGTCCGGGATATCCCCGCGGCCGTGGAGGCCATGGCCCAATTGATTGATGAACTCGACATGCGTACAGAGACGCGTGTCTTCAACCTCCGCTACGCCAACGCGCAAGAAGTGGCCGATCAACTGGTCGGCGTGATCAATACCAAGGATGGGGAACTCTTCGTCGATGTCCGCAACAACCGGTTGATCATCACCGATACTCCCGAACGGCTGGATCAAGCACAGGCCATCATCGAGGCGCTCGACGTGGAATTGCGGTTCGAAGTGATTCCTCTCGCCTTCGCCCTGCCGGAAGACGTGATGCCTTTGATCGAAGGACTGTTGACCGAAAACGGCTACGTGGATTTCGACATGCGCACGAAACGGATTTTTCTCCAAGACATCCCTTCCGTTGTCGAACAAGTGCTCCGGTTGATTCGGGAATTAGATATTCCTACCCTGCAGGTGTGGATCGAAGCGGATATCGTGCAGGTCAACACCAACAAGTCGCTGACGCTGGGCACCTCTGCCGCGTTCGGCCGGGATGTCGGCGCTGGGGGGAATCCCAACGCCCCCGACTTGATCAATGCGGCCACCACCGGATTCTTTTCCTTCAATCCGTTTCTGACTACCGGAAGCAATGGCCTGACCCTCATGGATGTCAGCCAGGGGAACTACCGGTTTCAAATCGACGCCATGGTGGAAAAACGGATGGCGGAAGTGATCGCCAGCCCCCGGTTGCTGGTTCAGGATGGGGAGGTGGGATCATTTAACCTGGGTTCGGAAGAGCCCTATGCCGTCCGTCAGCAAGGCTATTATGGCTATAACACCACGGGAGGTGACTATTTCACGCAGCGTTCGCGTCAAGTCGGCACGCTTCTAGATCTCGAAGTGTACGCCAGCGAGGCCGGTTACGTGGAAATGTACATCTCGATGGAAGACACCCGGGCGCGCCGCGTGCAACTGGCCAACCTGGGCGATGGCTTGGCGGTCGATGGTTCCTTCATCACCACGGCCGTTACCGTGAAAAGCGGCCGAACCGTTGTCCTCGGCGGAATCATCAACCGCTCCCAAAGCCGCTCGCATTCCGGTGTTCCCATCATCAGCAGCATCCCGGTCTTGGGAAATCTGTTCAAGAAAAAATCCACCTCCGACGACAAACAAAAACTATTGGTCTTCATTACCCCCCGCATCGTCAATATCGACGATCCGTTTGATTTCGCCCAGGTGGACAACACCCAGCGCGTACGCGACCTGCAAAGCCGGGGAGTGACCAAGTTTCAGGAAACCAAAATCAACGACAAACTGCTGGATTGGGATAATGAAAAACAATACGAGGAAAAGGCCATCCAAGAGGCCTTGAAAGAAGAGAATCCTTCCAGCAAAGCCAATTCGGCTAACGGTGCCAATGCCCGGGCGGCCAAAAACTCCCGCAACAATTCCCGGCCGGCTCAGAGACAACAAATGGAGAACGGTGTCATCCGGTATAAAAGCGTGGATAACTGATCCAACCGGGTTCCCATGGCGGCCGGTCCAAGCCGAGTAGGGCAGGGAAACGGGGCAGTGACGAAGGGAGATAGGGACGCATGGACTGGATTTATTATTTTGCGTACTCCCTGCATTTGGACGCTGAATCCTTGGAACGCTTGTGTATTCCGGTGGAAGAGGAAGCACATGGTATCTTGTCCAACTACCGGTTGGTGTTCAACGTACTGGAGGATGAATATTTCCGATTCGAACGTCGCGGTTTGGCCAACATTGTCCCTTCGGCCGGCGGTTTGGTGGAAGGAATGATTTACCGCCTGCGCGAATGCGATCTTCCCCGGTTGGACGAGGACGCTGGGGTTTTGTCTCTAAAATATTACCGAAAACTCATCCGTGTCCGTTGTCACCGGGGATTGAATTACACCGCCCATGCCTATGCCGCCTGGCCAGATAAGACCTCTGGAGGATTGTTGCCCCGCCAGGATTACCTGAAGCAACTGATCGCCGCCGCCCGCCGCCATGGCTTTTCTCCCTCGTTCCGCCACTGGTTGGAGTCGCATCCGGCGGTGCGATAGGCTGCCGCGTCCTTCCCTCGAAATGCGTAATCCCATACAACTATTTCCATTCTTGGAGAAAAAATTACCGAAGACTTTTCGAATTCTTGATACGTTCTAATAAGTAGGATCGGATACGGGAAGGTCCCTATCGCAATACCTTTGTGAAAGGTGGACAATCTATGGTCGCGGTATGGTTTATAATCGTCCTTTTCCTGGTCCTCAGCCAAGCGGCTATTTCCTTCTCTCAGGTTCCCATATTAGTTCAAGTGGATGACAGTAAATTAGGAGAATTGAACATGTTCGCTGCGGACAACGTGAGTTGTGGAAGCTGCTCTATCAAAATCCCTCCTGAACGATTTCCGGAATTATTTTCGCGAGGGAAGCTACTGTTGCCTCCTCTCGACTTCAAAGTTTTTCATGCATGGCTCCCAAGTGCCACGGATCGCGTTACCCGAAAATACCCCATCCACCTGAATGAACCCGATTCCCGGATCGCCTATTCCATGCACATAAATCCTTCCGTGGGGAATTATGCCATTCAGGAACGGCAAGTGAGGCCTCGTGGGTTTTATGCTCCAATTCCTTGGAAAGGTGGAACGTGGTTCTTCTCACCCGATTCCCATGATAAAAAGCCTTTTGAGCGGAAACTTCCCCGGATGCATAACTATTACACGCCAGGGGGTATTGAGAAGCCGGTAAGGCGGGGAGAGCGGTAGGAGATTCGGACATTCTTAAATTAAATAAGAGAATTCACGTAGTATTGTGGTTGTATTGTGATTGTGCTATCAAGAGTCATAAAAAAAGATATCACAAAATGGAGCATAACGATTTACTAATCATGTCGTGAGCCGATCCACGCAAACGATTCTCTCTTCATGCCCACCATATTCTATCCTTGTAAGGGGAGCAAGGATCTGATAAATACGGGTCAGCCGGGTCGCTCAGTCCACCTTTCTCCCTTTCTTGTCTATTCCTCCCCTCGGACTCTGTGGTATGCTGGATCACTCAAATGCATTATCGGTAAGGGAGATCCCGAGGATGAAAAGGCACATTCCATTGTTCTATTACGGATTGTTTTTGTTATGGGCAACGCTTTCTCCGCTGGAGGCAAAGGCCCAGAATGGCGGGGATGATGAACTGCGGGCAGGGAAAAATTTCATCCCAACCAAGATCTACACGGAAGAAGAAGACCAGGAAATTCTCCAATTGTTTCAGGGATTACGAGTCACCGATACCTCCGATGGCATGGACAAGGCCGGATTGCCGGGAATTGGCCTGATGGATCCGGGCATTCTTCCACTGTGGAAGGATACCGGGCGCTTCACCCACCGCATCGTGGGCATTGCGGTCACTGTGCGGTACGTGCCAACCCAAAAACACCCGGCGGGGAAGATGGCCCCTGAGGAGTTCGACAAGTGGGAAGGGAATTTCTACAGCCAATATTCGTCCGAACCGTTTGTCCCCCTGATCCGCAAGGGTACCGTTCTGGTCTTCGATGATGCCGCCGCGTCCGATGTCGGCACCATCGGTTCCAACAACATCATGGGCTGGGTTTCCCGGGGGTGTGTGGGTGTCATCACGGATTCTTCCGTGCGGGACACCGACGAGATCATCACCCAGAAGATCCCTCTTTACCTGCGCAAACCAGGGCGGGGCATCCGGCCGGGCCGTAACGAGATCGAATCCGTCAACCGCCCCATCTCTGTGGGCGGCGTGCTCGTGATGCCCGGCGATGTGATTGTGGCCGACGGTGATGGAGTAATCGTCGTTCCCCGGGAACATGCCGCGACAGTCGCGCAATATGCCCGTGAAATCCTGGAGAAAGACAAACAAGGCCGCCGCGCCCTGTATAAAAAATTAGGCTTGCCCGACGATGAATCGGTCCGGTAAGTTTTCCATTTCAGGATCGGAAGGAGCGGTTGCGATGCCAACGGATAAATGTTTCGTATCTTTACTGATGGTTTGGTTGAGTTTCGTTTCGAGCGGGCCCGGTCCAGCCCGTGCGGAGGAATTTGTCCCCTTATTCAATGGCCAAAACCTCGACGGCTGGGTCAACGTCAATTGCGCGCCGGAAACCTGGACGGTCCGCGACGGGATGATCATCTGCACCGGCAAACCGGCTGGTGTGTTACGGACAGTTAAGCAATACGAGAACTTCGTCCTGGAGTTAGAATGGCGGCATATCCACAAGGGCGGCAACGCGGGCCTTTTCATTCATTCCGACGCCATCACCGCGCCTGGCGTGCCTTTCACCCGTTCTATCGAAATCCAGATCATGGACGGCAACCACGGCGACGTGTTCGCCATCCACGGCGCCACACTCACCCCGGACAAACCTCATCCCAAAGGATGGATGCGTTCGCTTCCGTCAGAAAAACGAACACATCCCGCCGGGGGCGGGTGGAACCAGTACCGAGTGGAAAGCCGGGATGGTATGATCACCCTCTCAGTGAACGGCGAAGTCGTCACCCGCGCTTTTCACTGCAATCCACGCAAGGGCTATATTTGCCTCGAATCCGAAGGGAGCGAAATCCATTTCCGGAATATCCGCGTTCAGGAACTGCCCGGGACTAATCCTCCCGCGGTGGTGACGGCCACGCCAGAGGAAGGTTTCGTCTCCCTATACAACGGACTCGATTTGCGCGGCTGGAAACAGGATCCCGGACACTCCAACCATTGGAGGCCCCAGGATTGGATTTTAGACTATGACGGCCAAAGTGAAGCAGTAGACAAAAACTTATGGACGGAAAAAGAATACGGCAACTTCATCCTGATCGTGGATTGGCGGCAAAACGCGAAACCCGTGATCGAAAACGTGCCTGTGGTATTGCCCGACGGCCGTGACGCCACCGCTTCCGATGGTTCACCGCTAACTGTCCCGGTTTATGATGCCGGGGATAGCGGGATCTACATCCGCGGCAATTCCAAGAGTCAATTCAACATCTGGAACTGGCCGGTCGGCTCGGGCGAGATTTACGGCTATCGCACCGATGCTTCCATGCCGCCCGAGGTGCGGCGCGGCGCGACCCCCCTCTTTAATGCCGATAATCCGATCGGCGAATGGAACCGCTTCGAAATCACCGCCATCGGCAACCGGGTCACCGTAGTACTTAACGGCAAAAAGGTGATTGATAACGCCGAACTGCCCGGTATGCCGGAACGCGGTCCCATCGCCTTGCAGCATCACGGTGACCGGATTCAATTCGCCAACATCTACATCAAAGAACTTGATTGAAGTATTGAGAGTTAACCTGAATAAAACGGGTGGGTTGCTTAATTGCAGCCGCACGTTTTCTGCCCAAGAAACGTTCCGGTCATTGCCTTGACAACCTCTGGACCGCCCGATAGCTTGTTGGAAAAGATCATATTGATATCGAAAGGCTTCGGTTATTCATGCGGGTTACGCTCAATGGGAAGCCCAAGGAGCTGGAAGAAGACATTACGATCCTGACTTTGCTCCAGCAACTCGGCTTGCATCCCCAACAAGTCGCCGTGGAAATCAACCGGGACATCATCAAACGGGAATCCTACGAATCCCATATCCTCCACGAGGGCGATGAAGTTGAAATTCTCCGCTTTGTGGGGGGAGGAAGCGTCACCAATGTCAATACGATAAAATCGATTGACTACAACGTGCCCTATTACAGTTTCCCTCTCCCTCTGGGAGAGGGTCAGGGTGAGGGATGCCCTGAGAGGGCGGTTTACTGATATTTCCTTACAGATGGGTAAACCTCCCCGGTTTTCTAAGTCTGTCATCCCCGCGAAAGCGGGGATCCAGCAGTGTAGGGTGGGTTGAGCGTAGCGAAACCCACCAATGTTAGATGATCTCCTCATTGCCTGAATCTTGAATCGAGGTGCTCACAATGGTCCAATCACCCATTTCACACCCAGCGGACGCGATACTGGATGATGAGCCCTTCCGGGTCGGGGACTATACCCTTCATTCGCGCCTGATCGTCGGGACCGGTAAGTACAAGGATTTCATCGAGACTGAGCGTGCCCTTGAAGAATCCGGTACGGAAATGGTCACCGTCGCCTTGCGCCGGGTTGATTTCGACGCGCAAGACCATCTTTTGAATCATATCGATCCCAAGAAATACATCATTCTTCCCAACACGGCGGGTTGCTACAACGCCGAGGACGCCGTCCGCGTCGCCCGGCTGGGACGTGAGGTTTCCAACTCCAACCTGGTCAAGCTGGAAGTCCTGGCCGATCCCGACACCCTGCTTCCCCATCCCGTGGAGACCTTGAAAGCCCTCCAGATTCTGGTGAAAGAAGGCTTCACGGTGATGACTTACACCAACGACGATCCCGTCATGGCCAAAATGCTGGAAGAAGAAGGCTCTACGGTGGTCATGCCCGCGGGCGCCCCCATCGGCTCGGGGCAGGGAATCCTCAATGCCAACAACATCCGGATTATCCTGGAACGCGCCAAGGTACCCATCATCGTGGACGCGGGCGTGGGGACCGCCAGCGATGTCAGCCGCGCCCTGGAACTAGGCTGCGCGGCGGTTTTGCTCAATACAGGTATTGCCGGAGCCAAGGATCCCATCCGCATGGCGCGCGCGATGAAATACGCCGCCCTGGCGGGACGGCATGCCTATCTCGCGGGCCGCATCCCCAAAAAACTGTACGCCAACGCCAGCAGCCCGCCGCTGGATTTTTAATCCGCGCGCCCTTGCTGGTCTGTGACCATGAAAACCATCGATTCGGGTTTGTACCGATTGCTCGACGCCAACGCTGACCGCGCCGCTGAGGCGCTGCGGGTGGCTGGGGACATTGCCCGCTTCGTGCTGGACGATCCCGGTCTGGCCCGCACTTGGCGGACGATGCGCGGCGAACTATGGGAGATTTTGTCTTCGTTCCCAGCTCTCCAACAACGCGCCGTCGATAACCGCGACAGCGCGGGGGATATAGGCCGTAATTTCAAGACAGGGCGCCATGCCGATCTTCTGCACTTGGCCCGCGCGAATATCCACCGCGCCGAGGAATCGTTCCGCGTGCTGGAGGAAGCCTGCCGGTGCGCCGATCTGTCTGCCGTACCCCGGTTCGCGCGCCTGCGGTATCAATGTTATGAACTGGAGCCGGCGATGCTCGCGCGGCTGGAACAATGGTCGCTGGAACGCAAGTTGGATTTTCATCTCTATGTCGTGCTCGGCCGGGAATTCTCCAAGGGCCGGGATTTTTTCGAAGTGACAGAAAAAGCCATCGCCGGTGGAGCGGGTTGCATCCAACTTCGTGACAAGGAAATGCCCAAGCGCGAACTGCTGGCCTGGGCGTGCCGTTTACGCGATCTGACCCGGGAGCGCGGTGTCACGTTCATTCTGAACGACCATCTGGACATTGCCCTGGCCGCGGGCGCGGATGGCGTGCATCTGGGCCAGGATGATTTTCCCATCCCGGAAGCCCGGCGTGTCGCGGGGCCGCATTTCATCATTGGAGCATCCACCCATTCGGTCGATCAAGCCCAGAAAGCGGTGGAAGATGGCGCCAGCTATATTAACATCGGCCCGATTTTCCCTACCGGAACCAAGAAAGGCGCGGTGGCCCCGGTCGGCCCGGATCTGATCACCGAGGTTACCCGGGTTGTTTCTCTTCCCTTTACCGTCATGGGCGGGATCAAACTTGACAACGTGGACGAGGTGCTGCGGCGGGGAGCCCGGCGGATCGCGGTGGTCACGGCGGTCGTGGCTGCGGACGACATCACCGCCGCCGCCCGCGCTTTCGTCACGAAAATTCAATCCTACTTCGAGGGAGCCAAGCCTTCCCGTCCTGATTGATTCCACCATGCCTGAAAATCCCTATGGCGCGTCTCCGCAATGGCTCGATCTGCTTACGGCCCTTGAATCCCACGGGATTGCCCTGGCTGCCTGCTCCAATGTACTACGCGACCGTCTGGCGCGGTTGTCATATTTTTCTCCCCGCCTGACGGAAATCGCCTCGGCCCGGCCGGATTTGATTCTTCCATGGATGAAAGAAGGGGCGCTGGATGAACGGTTTTCGAAAACACAATTGCGCGAACGGCTGGAGGCCATATTGCCGGAAGTGGAGGACCCCGAAACCGCCATTCGTTTCTTCCATCGTTCTCACATTCTTCGGATCGCCTGGCGGGACTTATGCCACCTGGCTGATATCCAAGTCATTACCGAAGAACTATCAGATTTGGCCGATGTGATCCTTGAAGCGGTCTATCATCGGATTTGGACCCGGTTGACCTCCACTTATGGTGAACCTCGGTCTCATGAGGAGAAAACACCCGCCCACTTGGCCATTATCGCCCTCGGAAAACTCGGCGGCCGGGAACTGAACTTTAGTTCCGATATCGATCTGATGTTTGTCTATGACCATGGCGGCAAAACTACGGGCGGCACAAATGCGGCCATTGATAACAAAAAATTCTTTACCTTGCTGGCCCAAGGGATTTGCGATTTTCTTAGTAAACCCACCCCGCTGGGCTTTTTGTATCGTGTCGATACCCGCCTCCGGCCAGAGGGTGAACGGGGTGAACTGGCAGTTTCCCTCGCCGCCGTTGAAATCTATTACCACTCGTACGGCCAAAATTGGGAGCGGCAAGCCTTATTGAAGGCCCGGCCCGTAGCCGGAAATCCAGATACAGGCCGCCAATTCATTCAACTGATTACTCCGTTTACCTATCGCAAATACGTGGATGAAATAGAAATCGCCGAGGTGCTCCGCTCCATCGATTCCCTGCGCCGGCGGTCCCTGGCCGCCATCGGTTCTCCCGCGCAGCAGGCGAACAACTTCAAAAATGGGTATGGCGGCATTCGGGAGATCGAATTTTTCGTCCAGGCTGTCCAAATGCTCTACGGCGGTCAATACCCGGAAATCAAACTGGCGGGCACCTTGCTTTCCCTGCAACGCATGCACGAAAGCCATTTGCTGCATGCGCGCGATTTCGCGTTTCTGACTACCGCGTACAAGTTTCTCCGCCGCATCGAGCACCGCCTGCAAATGACCGCCGGTCAGCAGGTGTACGACTTGCCCACCGCTCCTATCGCTCAGAAGCGGCTGGTGGATAGTTTGGATTTGGCTTCCTGGGATGAATTCAAACAAAAATACGAGGAAACCACGCGCGGTGTCCGGCAAATCTACGAAGGCGTCTTCCAACGCGAGGATTGGAACGACACCCTGGAACCGCTGATCGAATCCCAGGAATGTACGGAGGAAATCAAAAAACTGTTGGCTTCATACGAGTTTGAGGATCCTCCGCGCGCCTTCGCCTTTCTCAAAGCCCTCCAGACATCGCCGGACATTCATCTGCAGCCCAAGACCACCCGGCTCTTTAAGGCCATCCTCCCCCGCCTGCTGGTCTGCTTGAAAAACAGCCCTGATTCCGACCTGGCTCTTTCCAACTTCGAGCAGCTGGTCACCAGCTTCAAGGCGCGGTCCGCCCTCTACGAAGCGCTTTACACCCAACCGCCGTTTCTCGAACTGCTCGTCTCCGTGACCAGCGGCAGCAGCTTTCTCACCCGGCTGGTGCTGCGCGATCCCTCCCTCATGGAAACCATCGGCCATGACGGATTTTTGGAAGAAGTGATCACTCCCGATTTGCTCCAACACCATCTCGAACTCATTGAACAGGCTTACCCCGCCGCCTCCCGCCGCGACCATCTGTTGCGCGTCCAAAACGCCGCCATGTTCCGGAGTGGGATCCGTTTCATCCTGGGATTGTCCGATGTCGAAAGCATGGGCAAGGAATTGACACACATCGCCGATTTCATCCTGGAAAAGAGCCTGTCCTGTGTTTTGGCCCAAATGGCTGAAAAATATCCGGATTTCACTTCCTGTGGCGCGGCGGATTTGGCCATCCTGGGCTACGGCAAACTAGGCGGCCGCGAATTCAATGTGGCGTCCGACTGCGATCTGGTGTTTCTCTATTCCGAATCCCGGAACGTGGGGGGAATCACCTCCGCCGAGTATTTCCATCGCTTCGCCGCCCAGATGACCCGTTTTCTGGAGGAAAAATCCGCCCTGGGTTTTTTATACAACACCGACACCCGCCTCCGGCCGCATGGTCAGAACAGCCCGCTGGCCGGCAGCTTCGCCACGTTCCAGGATTACTACCGCCATCAGGCCCAATTCTGGGAGAAGATGGCCCTGACCCGCGCCCGGTTTATTGGCGGCAATCCCCAAGCCCGCGATCTCTTGGAGGAGTTAAAGAAAGAAGTCCTTTTCCAGAAACCTCCCAACCGGGACGAGATCCAGTCCATCCTCGACATGCGCCGGAAAATCGAATCCGCCAAGGGGGATGAAACCCTTAAGGCCGGTCCCGGCGGCCTGGTCGACGTGGAATTCATCGCCCAAACCCTGGTGTTGCGTTATGGATTTCAGCATGCGTCCGTGCGGTCCACTTCGACTTTCGCCATCCTGCGCGCCGCCGCCCGTGAGGCCCTGCTGCCTTTGGACGAAGCCAAACAGCTCATCGTTTCGTACACTTTCCTGCGCGAGGTGGAAAACCGCCTGCGGATCGTCAACAACATTTCCATGGACGCCATCCCCGCCGATCCCGCCGAACTCGAAAAACTCACCCGCCGCTACGCCTTGCGCCTGGACACCGATCCCCTGACTCCTGAATCGTTTCTGGAAAAAATTGGCACCCACACTACACGCGTACGGACCATTTTTGAGCGGTTCTTTGAACGGATGCTGGAGGAGAGCGGGAGATGAACCAGATTTCCCCTGCGGTTTTGAAGACGTGCGGCGTAATTGCTCATCGGTCAAAGGGGGAACTCGCCGTTCGATATCTTCACGGATCTCCGCCGGAGCGGTTTTCAAGTCATAGCGTTGCAGCAGGTTCAACCACAGTTCCGGTCCGGTTTGGAAAAAACGCCCAGCCGTAATGCCATGTCAGGTGTGATTCGCCGTGTGCCCCGGATGATAAAATTCACCCGTGCCGCCGGAATATCCAACTCCCGCACCCATTTATTTTGGTTTAATCCAAGTGGCTTTAAAAATTCAGTCAATAAATCTGGCCTGGATCGATAGGTTTTATATTTTTGTGCATTGTCATACTCCCGACTAACACTACCCTTATGGAAGGAGATCAGGGTCTGGGAATAATTGGAGGGGCAAACATTGGTGTCCCCCCGGTTGCGGGGTGAACGAAATCCTTGTTCCGCCATCATGGATGCGCAAACAGCATAGATCATAATTTTAAATATTTTAAAAAAAGGGACACCGTTTCCAGGTGCCCCGGATCAGTCATTATTATCCTGTTCTCTACCGGATATACTCGTTCAGCAGGTTCTCCAGGTATTCCTGGCGGCCGCTTTGGATAACTGGTTCGCCGTGTTCCAGGGTGTATTTTTCCAGTTCCTCGAAGCCCACCGCGCGGCTTTCGATTTTCTTGCCCAACTCGCTGTCCCAGCCGGCATAGCGCTCTTTAACGAAGTTCTCAAATGTCTTGTCTTCGATCATCTTGGCCGCGATTTTCAATCCGCGGGCAAAGGCGTCCATCCCGCCGATGTGCGCGTGGAACAGGTCTTCACCGTCAATGGATTGCCGCCGCACCTTCGCGTCGAAATTCAACCCCCCGGTGGTGAAGCCGCCGTTTTGGGTGATGATGTACATGGCCAGTGTTGTGTCATACAGGTCGGTCGGGAACTGGTCGGTATCCCAACCCAGCAGCAAGTCGCCGCGGTTGGCGTCCACCGATCCCAACAGGCCGTTGGCCGCGCAGTAGGCCAGCTCATGGAGGAAGGTGTGCCCCGCCAGGGTGGCGTGGTTGGCCTCGATGTTCATTTTGAAATGATCCATCAGGCCGTATTTTTGCAGGAACGCGTGGCAACTGCCCGCGTCGAAATCGTACTGGTGTTTGGTCGGCTCCTTGGGTTTCGGTTCGATGTAGAATTGGCCCTGGAAACCGATTTTCTTCTTGTACTCCACCGCCATGTTCAAGAACGTTCCCAGGTGGTCAAGTTCACGCCCCATGTCGGTGTTGAGCAGGGTTTCATACCCCTCGCGTCCGCCCCAGAATACATAACCGGCTCCACCGAGCTCGTGGGTGATTTCCATCGCTTTCTTTACCTGGCTGGCCGCGTAGGCATACACCGCCGGCGAGGGATTGGTCGATGCTCCCGCCATGAACCGCCGGTGCGAAAACAGGTTGCTCGTCCCCCACAGCAACTTGACACCCGTTTCGTCTTGTTTTTTCTTGGCTAACGCTACGATGTGGTCCAATCGTTTGTTGGTTTCGGCCAAGTTGTCCGCTTCCGGCGCAATGTCGCGGTCATGGAAACACCAAAACTTGACGCCCAATTTGGTGAAGAATTCAAACGCGGCGTCCAGAGTCATTTCCGCCACTTTCATGGGATCGCTCGAATTGTTGTATGCCCGGATCATCGTCCCCGGCCCGAAGGGATCGCTGCCCAATCCCTTGAATGTATGCCAATAGCAGACCGAAAACCGGAAATGCTCCTCCATGGTTTTACCCAAAATCTTCTCTTGGGCATTGTAATGCTTGAAAGATAAGGGATTTTTTGAATCTGGCCCCTCATAGCGGATCGGCTTCACCTCAGGAAAGTATTCGGTCATGGTCCAGTTCTCCTCCTTGATCGATAATTGGTATCTTCACTCGTTATAGTACGTTGCCGTGTCTTGGAACAGGAACCAGTTTAACGCCCAAATTCCAACAGGGGAAGGAACTCTTCCGGAAGGTGGAGGAAGGCTCACTTTTTTTCGCCTGGATAGAAAAAAAGAGTACCCTCATGGATATATATAATATATAATATTCTGTGGCAATATCAATATAATATGCTAAATTATGAGTTGTTCTATGGGGTTTCCATGGCCATTGGGAATGCGACGACCATTAATTCCGCAGTGTTCCGCGTGGGAGACCAGCTCGGCGGCCGTTACCAGATTGAAGAAATCAAGCGCGGGAACATGGGGATCGTGTATCTGTGCGTTGATCAATCCACTCAGCAGCCCGTGGCACTGAAAACCTTCGATAGCCGGTATTTCTGCTCCGATCGGTGCCGGTTGGCTTTTTTGAAAGAAGCATCCACTTGGATTCAACTCGAACGCCATCCCAACATTGTCCAAGCCTATTCGCTCCAGCAATTGGATTCACAGCCTTATTTGTTGCTCGAGCGGATTCAAAGCCCTCACTACCGGGGGTCCACGCTTAAGGATCTGATCTTTTCTGAACCGCTTTCCGTGCGGAGAATGATTCAAATCGGCGTTCATATCTGCGATGGCATGATCCATGCTTTGAGCAAATTTCCCGGTCTGGTGCATCGCGACCTTAAATCGGAGAACATCCTGGCTGGATCTGATGGACTGCCCAAAATATCCGATTTCGGCATGACCCTCGAGAAAGAACCTGATCCTTCCGCGGCCGGTTCGGGAATTCAACGAAACGGGACACTCGATCTAACCCTCATGGCCCAACGCATGACCGGAACACCGGCATTCGCCTCGCCAGAACAGTGTTTGTCTCTATCTCTGGATACCCGGTCGGATATCTATTCCTTTGGATGTATTTTGTATCACATGGCCGTAAAACGCATGCCGTTCCATCGGGATAGCATCGAAAAAACCATTCTGGCGCAGATGTTCGAGGCCCCAGTTCCTCCTCAGGATCTAAACGGGCAAATTCCACGGAATTATTCTGACCTTATTTTGACTTGTTTAGAAAAAAGACCCGAAAATCGCTTCGATTCATTCTCAAGTTTGCGGCAGGAACTTATTTATTTATACGAAGTTTTGTTTGGTGAAAAACCGGTTTCTCTCCGCGCCGGCCTCCCTCTCCGCGTGGAGGATTACGTCGAACGCGCCCAATCCTTTGCTTTTATCCACCAATATGTCCACGCCCAATCGGAATTACATAAAGCGCTCCAGGCCAATCCGAGGCGTGCCGATGTGTTCTATCATCTGAGTAAGATCAGTTTCCAACAACGGCAATTCGAACGCGCCCTTTCCGAAAGCGAGAAGGCGCTGACGGTCATGCCGCATAATCCGCAATTGCACCTGTTGCGGGGGAGAATCTATCGTGCCCTATCCCGGACCGGCGAGGCGGAACAAGCCTATCAGCAAGCCATTCAACTGGACCCAACCCAAACCGCCACGTATACCGAACTGGTGTGCCTTTTAATTGACCGGAAAGATTATCTATCCGCTGAACGAGTCATCCGGGATGCCTTGTTTTATTGCGGGGAAGAGGGTTCCCTTTATCTCTTGCTGGCGGAAGTGCAGGAACACAAGGGAAAGTTCCATGAGCAATACCAAAGCTTGGAAAAAGCCGCGGCATTGTTGCCCAAGCATGTCGGTTGCTTGTTGACCCTGGCCGAACTCAGCAGCCGGTTCCATCGTTATTCCAATGCCTTGGCCTGGGCTTTCAAAGCGCTCCGGGCCACTCCCCGGACATTTCAGGAATGGCACCGCCTGGGGCGGGTATTCCGGCAGCTCAATGACCTCCGCTTGGCGGCCGAGGCTTGGTCTCGCGCCGCCGCCTTGGGACAAGGGGACGCGGACTTTTATTTGGAATTAGCCACTTTATACTGGAATCTTCGAGAATATGATGAAGCATGGACCTATGCCTTGGAAGCCGAACGCCTAGGCGCTGATGGACATCATTTGAAGGCGAAAATCCAATCCCAACGGCGCCACTCCCGCGTGTAATTTGATGAAATACGCTATCTTTAGTGATATCCACGGTAACCTCGAGTCCCTCCAGATTTTTATGGATTGGCTTCTCCATCGGCCGGAATTGAAACCCGTGTGTCTGGGAGATGTGATTGGATATGGCGCTCATCCTAATGAATGCGTGGCCCGCCTTGCGGAAAACCACATCCCTTGCGTGATGGGCAATCATGAATACGCCCTGAATTTCTTACAGGAAAGGAAGAACATCAACGAATATGCCTTGCGCGCTATGGAATGGTATGACCAAGTGTTGTCTTCCGATCACCGGGAAATTTTGCGCCGTTTGCCGTTATCGATGGTGATCGATCAACAGTTGGCCGTAACCCATGCCGATTTTTCCGATCCGGCTGGATTCGTTTATATCAATTCGGTTTGCGATGCCCGGGATTCCATGGCCGCCTTGCCGGGTGTTTTGGGATTTTACGGGCATACGCATATGCCTGGTATTTTCGTTGAAGATCCAGCAAAGCCGGCCGGGGACCGGATCACATGGCATGGCGGCGAATCAGACGGGGAACCTTTCCGGCTCGATCCGGCTTGCCGGTATCTCATCAATCCCGGCAGCTTGGGCCAACCGCGCGACGGCGATCCCCGGGCTGCTTTTGCCGTGCTGGATTCCGAGGAGCAAACCGTTACGTTTCATCGCTTGGTATACAATTGGGAAGCAGAGGCGCGGGCGATCCGCGAAGCCGGATTGCCGGAATTTTTGGCGGAACGCCTCCTAGTGGGTTATTGATAGATAGAGGGGAAGGGAATTACACCTTCCGGAGTTTTGCGTATTGTTGCGCCAGGACTTTCCGGCCGACTTCTTGAAATTCCACGGTTATGTAGCTTCTATCCCCCTCGCCGTCCACCTCCAGAACCACACCGAAGCCGAAGGTGCGATGCGTCACCATGTCCCCGGGCGAAAACCGGTTATCCCGGCGGGACCGGGTATGCGGGACGGATTCCTCTTGTTCCTCCCTTTGGTCCGGCTCATTGTCCCACGAATCCAGGTCTGTGTTCCAGATGATGTGTTCCCTGTATTTTGGGGGAATTTCGTCAATAAAACGGCTGGGCAGGGTTTTCTCCCGGAGGTTATACAACTGGCGGGAATCGGCATACGTGAGGTACACCGCTTTCTTGGCCCGGGTGATGCCCACGTAGCACAGCCGCCGCTCTTCTTCCATGTCTTCGGGATGCGGCGACTCTACCGCGCGCCGGTAGGGAAACAATCCTTCCTCCATTCCCGCCATGAAAACGTAGGGAAATTCCAGTCCTTTGGCGCTGTGCACGGTCATCAAAATCAGCGCGTCGCCCGATTCGTTCATTTGATCCACATCCGAGATGAGCGCGATGTTTTCCAAATACTGCTGGAGGATGGAGAGAGTATCCAGCGGGGCCGGGGTTTCCAGTTTTTCTTCGAAGAGGGCTACGCTGTTGATCAGTTCCTTGACGTTCTCCACCCGCGCTTCATCCTGGGGATCCGGGCTTTCTTCCAACAGTTTCATATATCCTGATTCAACCACGATTTTCTCAACCAATTCATAAGCAGGCAGCCGTCCGGCTAGCGATTGCCAGTGCTCGAACAGGTTTGCGAACTCCTCAAAACCCGCCCGCGATGCCGGTGACAGACCGGCTGTGGCGCCCACTTCATTCGCGCGCCGGGCGGCTTCGAGAACGGGGATATTCATATCGCCGGCGGTGTGGATCAGTTTCTGGACCGTTTTTTCGCCCAGTTTGCGGCGCGGGATGTTGACGATCCGCTCGAAAGAGACCACATCCGCGGGATTGAGCAGCAGGCGCGCGAAGGCCAGCACGTCCTTGATTTCCTTGCGCTGATAAAAGGCTAAGCCTCCCACGATGGTGTAGGGAATCCCCCGGCGGGCGCATTCCTCCTCGAACAGACGGGATTGGGCGTTGATCCGGTAAAAAATGGCCATATCCCCATACGCGGCTTTCTCCCTGCCCTCGTGCAGACGCTGCGCCTGTCCACAAATCCAGTAGGCTTCTGAATGTTCATCCGGCAGGCGGACGATCCCGGCTTTTTCACCCGTTTCGCCCTCCGTCCACAATGTTTTGACATGCCGGGATTTATTATGCTGGATCAAACCGCTGGCTGCCCCCAGGATCATCTGCGTGGAGCGGTAGTTCTGCTCCAACCGGACTGTCTTGAGATCCGCATAATCCCGCCCGAAAAAGAGGATGTTTTCCACTGCGGCCCCGCGCCACCGGTAAATCGACTGATCATCGTCACCCACCACGCAAACCTGTCCATGGCCGCGCGCCAGTTCCCGCACCAGCAGGGATTGGGGAATATTGGTGTCCTGGTACTCATCCACCAGGATGTGGTGGAAGCGTTTCCGGTATACATCGCCCACGGAGGAAACCGAACGGATCAGACGCACGCACTCCAGCAACAGATCGTCGAAATCGAGCGCGCGGTTGGCGCGCAGGATTTTCTGATACTCCGCGTAAATCCGCGCGACATCCTGGTCAAAGGGACTGTCCGCCTTGGCCGCGTATTCGTCCGGTCCCTCGAACCGGTTTTTGGCCCGGGAAATCTGGTACAGCAGCTGCGCGGGAGTAACGCGGTTGTCCTTTTCCATCTGGCACTGGGCCCGCGCCCGTTTCACTGCGGCGCTTTGATCGGCGGTATCGTAGATGACGAAATTGGGATCGATCCCGATGGCTTTCCCGTCCATCCGCAAAATCCGCGCGCAGATGGAGTGAAAGGTGCCGATCCACAACCCCCTGGGCATCCCGCCGAGCAAACCTTGGACTCGTTCTTGCATTTCCCGGGCGGCCTTGTTGGTGAAAGTCACGGCCAACACGTTCCACGGGGCCAAACCCAACACCGAAATCAAGTACGCCACCCGATAGGTAATGACCCGCGTCTTACCGCTGCCCGCCCCCGCCAACACCAAGAGCGGACCGCCGGTGTATGTCGCCGCTTCATACTGGGGCGGATTCAGGTCGCGTTGCATCTGTTTAAGGAACTCACTCGCGTTGGATTTTGGTTTCATGGAGAATGCCGGATCTTTTATCAATCGACTTGCGCTTTCGGAATAATCCGTATTCAAGCCTGGATTGGTGGATTTGCCAATGAGAGGCTCCTGGGATGATAAGTCATAGTTCAAGTTTATGGATGGATGGAAGCATCCCGTCTGTTCGATATTATAAATCCTGCTTTCTTCCATTCTGTTGTTGATAGAATAAAAAATCGATTCTATGCTTTTCGTGGATGGATTGGGAACCATCGGACATCGGGAGGGGATTATGATACACCGTTTTGGGCTGGTGTGGTTTTTGTCCGCTGGCTGGTTGGCCGTCCAAGCCGCCGGGCAGCCCTTTGACGTGAACCGGGACCAGCGCGTCAACACGCCGGATTTATTTGGATTAAGCCACTCCTGGTATTCCCGGGAACTGGGTTTCGATTTGAACAAGGATTCGTGGGTCAACCGGGAAGATCTCCTGCGGTTGCGTTCCCAATGGGGGAATGTATTGCCACCGCCCAATCCCTACACCGTGGGGAGAGCCGTGGGGATTTACGCGGTCATTCAGGATGGGCAGCGGACCTTTACCAGCCCGGAATTGGAGATCGACATCACCGGCAGCGCCCCCGCGGGGAAACGCTGGAGTAAGCCATCGGTTGCGTCCTTGAGGGAATGGGACCCGGATACTACAAAACCATCGCAAGAGTATCCAGTTCAATCCATCGATTCAGCGCTTCCTGCCTTGCCCAAGGATGGAAGTCCGCTGGCCGCCGCATGGCGGAAACTGCATGCTCCTGCTGGGGAAGGATCAGTGCCCCACGGAGCGTTGGGCGGAGTCAAATTCGGACATCCCTCGGACCGGATCGGCACATTCAATGGGTGGACCTTCTGGTTCGGCTGGATGGCCAGTTTTTCCGAAACCTACACGCCCGAGAGCGAAACGTACGCGTGGGTGTGCTACATCGCTCCGGAGGGCTGTTACCTGGCGTTGCAGGAGGCGAAATCGGTTTATTCCAATGTGGATGTATTCGCCAGTGTCAGTTCCTTTTTCGGCTTGCTGTATTCCCCTGCGGGCGAATATTTGGAAAAGAGTTATATCAACGATCTGCTGGGAGTAAGCATCACATTCGATATGGACATTATCGAGGCGGGCGTGACGTTTTACCGGTTCGATGGGCAGAGCGACCTGAAACCGGCCATTCAGTACAATTTCGGTAAAAGCGTCAATTTCTCGTTGATTCCTTTTCCCATGTTTCTTTCCGTGTCCCTGGATAATTTCGCGCAAATGACAGCGGGATTTTACCCCTATATCTTGTGGGACATGGGGGATCTTCCCCCAGGCAATCCTATTCCGGCGGTTGTGGACCAGATGGAGAAAATCGTGGCGCAAGGAGGCGATTCTCTCGAAAGCGCCGGCGCGGCCCAGGCCATGAATATGATGCTGCCGTTCATGCGCTCGCTGTTGCCCCAGCCTCCCGTGACCTGGCGGGGGCAGCCGGTGGGGGTAGATTACGCGCATTATATCAACGAGTTCATTGAAAGCCGCCTCCCCGGACACACCCCCGGCCACACCGGGGTGGATGACTTGATCAGCGGCGCCAGGCGTTGGTTGGAAACCGGCCAAACCAAGCAAATTTCGGAAGAACTAAGGCGGCTGGTGACCGCGGGTCTGCCCAATCCCCTGCAAATGTATCAATTCAACAAGAACCTGCAGGCGGCATCGCAGATGTCATTCGAAGTAGGATACAAACATGGGTATGACGCCGCCGTGAACGAAGGCCGGCGCGAACCGGATACCCTCTACGCGAAGGAGATTAAAACCGTTACGGCCGTGGCCGGAAAACCCTGCTCCCTGGTAGTCACGGCGGCGGAGGCGGCGGAATTGGTGGCGGGTTCCCAGGCCGGCGATTTTGAAGGGAAGGGAGTTATTTTCGATTCCGCCTCGCCCGCCGGCAATCCCGTGACGGTTCCTATACAGGGTGGCAAGGCGGTTTATACATTCACGCCGAAAAGCGCGGCCACCTTGGTTTTCGGTGTCATGATGAATCCCTCGGCCGCGACCCGCAATCAGACATTGGAACTGGCGCGGCGGGTGGTCATCGTCACAAGCCAACCGGCCGGGCAGGCGTATCTGTTTGGGGTGGATCAGGTTTCCCCGGATACGCCGGTGACGGTCAATACCACCCTCGTGGACGCACAAGGTATACCGGTTGGACAGGCGGTTCTGGTGGATTTTTTTGATTACAAGGACCAATGGTTGGGCCGCGTGAAGAATCCAGATTATGGCATCGCGGCCCTGACTTTCGTTCCTGAACCATCGATCCCCGCCATTGAATCGTTCCGGGTCACCCGGGTGGGATATACGGAAGAAGACGCGCGGGACGGGTATGCGCTGCGGGGCAGGGGATTTTCCTTTGATGCGGATGTGGTGTTTGATGGCGTACCGGTGAATGACATGGCGGGGTGGGATTGGGCGGTGATCTCGTCCCGGGAGATTTTGTTTCTTCCCCCGGACGATCAAAGCCTGTTCCAGCACCCGGTGCGGGTGCAAGTACTCAATCCACACGCCATCTCCAGCAACGAATGGCTGTACGATCCCGGCCGGCCGAACGGGTAAAGTTGGACCGGCCGGGGTAAGCCATAAAAAGCGCAGTCAAAATTCATAATAATCTGCAGGCAAACGCTAGGGGGGCTGGGCCCCCCTTGCGCTGGCTATGTCCCAGGCTCCTGCAATCCCCGCATGAGCGACCAGACCCACGTGCAGGCTTCGTGGTATTTCTCCTTTTCACGGGGAATCGAATGCTTGAAATTGGTGTACTCCATCGCTTGAACATATTCGCTGAGCCGTTGGCTCACCTCGCTGGCCGGGAGGAAAGCCCGGAAGCGGTAATCGGCGCCGGGGTCCTGGAATACATCCGCGTCCGGGAAGAGAGCTTCGATGTCGCCTGCGCACCGGGCGCGGACCAGGCGGCGTTCCGGATTGTTCCGGTCCTTCACGATGGAGACAAACGCGTTGCTGGTGAAGATCCACATGGATTCCATCCTCCCTGAGTCCGGTTATTGCTCCACCGGGAAGACCGCGAGATGGCAGAGGGCATCCTCATACCACACGCCGGTGCCATAGATGGAGTGATGTTTCACCATCAGTTCGTGCCCCAAACCGATCGGCGGCTCGCACAGATTGACCGACTGGCTGATTCGGGCGAGAAAATTGCGGGCCGTTTGGGGATCGGTCTTGGGCCGCCGGTGGGGATCGAAAGCCGCCTGGGTGAAATACGATCCGGCCAGCTGATCCCAGCAGTCCTTAAAGACGGCGGCGTCGTGAAAGAAATCCATCCCGATGATCTCGTCCCCGCTGCCGGCCAAGACCCCCGCCGCCTCATCGGGAAGGGCCAACTTTTCGCGGAAGTGTTGCGTCTTTTCTTCCGTCTGCTGGTATCCGTCGGTGACGGAGGCCGTGGGGGAACAGGCGTGAATTTCGTGCAAATGCTGATCCACCTCTTCCCACACTTCGCCTTGATCGCTCAGCGCCATACCCGTGGCGATCCGGCATTCCTGCACGCTGCGCATTTTTTTGCTCCGCAGCCGGGGATGCGCGTAGTACGCGGAGCGGAAACGGCGGGACGAATAATGCCACCGTCCCCGTTCCACGCAACTGACTGGGATGCGCAGCGATTGATGAGCAGCGACCAAGACCGATACATTGACTACCCGGTTCTGCTTGGCTCCCACCAGAATTTCTCCTTCCGGAACCAGCACGGGCTTGTCGCCGTGGTTATGCACAGTCAACTCTTGCACCCGGCCTTCCTCGGATATCTCCTCGATCTCCGCTTCCTTCCTCTCCAGAGCCTTTTTCAACAAGACAAAAGGGGCCGCGGAACCGTTCAGGGGTAAGAGCGGGAAAAGAGTCAAGTTGTGATAGTGAATGGCTTCGCCCAGTTTTAATCCGCTGATCTTTTCCCGGATTATGTCAATCAGCGAGTGCGTCCGCGATTGCTTCGCGACCTCCGCCTTGGCGGGGAAAAGGGCCAGCAGCAGGTGCGTCTCAGGCGCCACATCCCGCACGGCCATTTTTTCCAACCGCTTGGAGAGCCCCCAGATCACGTCCGGATTTTTGTACGTATCCAATTTCACGAATACTTCACGGATGGTTTCATGCAGCGCCTCGATATCCGTGGCCGGATTCTCGACGGGCTCCAGGATCGCAAAGCCCTGCCGGGTCAGGTAGACTTTGAGCTCCGCCGGAAAACCCGCGTGCCGCCGGAAGGGATCCGGATTCCAATCGGCGGGGACCTGGGCTTCGAGCCACAGCGCTCCCCGGTCGATCAAGGGAGCGATCCAGCGCGCCATTTCCCGGCTGATATACCCCACGCGCGCAAAGTCGGGATTTCTCACGAGGATCGCGTTGGGGTCATGGGGATTGTCGAGTTCCCGTTCCAAGTGCAAGATATCTCCCGGTTGGACCTCGCCCGCCACGTATTGGCAGCCGGCCAGCCGGGTCCGGATTTCGCCCAGATACTTTTCGTTCACAGCGTCGGTGGGATTCATGATTGTCCTCCCTGTTTGGACCATGTGGAGCAGCCGTAGTTCCAAGCGTTTCATGCCCGGTCCCTTGGATTGTCCTGGTTGAGGTTGTTGTCTTGGTGGCCTTCCCTTGAAACAAGAAAAATGCCAATTTGGTCCGGACAGAGGGCCTTTCGCGTAATCCCCTGAATCCAGTCATCCTGATGCAGATGCAATTATCAATAGAGTAATATTTCGATAGACCAACCGCGGGGGAAAGAGGAAATCAATTTTTGAGCGCCATGTCCAAAAATTGATCGGGTGGGAGAGCGGCCCGGCAGGAGGCTATTTGTGTTTCACCCAGTGGCGGACGGTGCCTTTGGCGACGCGCAGGATCCCGGCCGCCTGGGTGATATTCCCCCCACAGAGCCGATACACATGCTGAATATAGGATTTCCGGATCTCCTCCTCGGGCGCGGCTTCTTCCGGCGAAACCGGACGGAACAGACGCAGGCTGGCTTCATCCGGGGTCCCCGGGCCATTGGAGGCGGCGGCCCTCCCGGTTTCCTCAGCCAGCACTTCCCGCACGGGTATTTTCATGTACGCCGCCCGCCGCAGGAGATTGATGAACTGGCGGATGTTGCCCGGCCAGTCGTAAGCGTAAATGGCATCCCAATCGGCCTGGGAAATATTCAAGGGATATCCCTTGTTTTTCAATTCATATTGGTGGCTGCGGGCTATAGAAGGGAGGTCTTCTTGATGCTCCTTCAGCGACGGGACCCGCAGTAGCAGGACATTCAGGCGGTGATACAAGTCCATACGGAACGCGCCGTTCCGGGCCAAGGCCAGAAGATCCCGGTTGGTGGCGGCGATGACCCGGACATCAACCGGATGGGATTTCATCGTGCCCAGGGGGGTGACCCGTTGTTCCTCGAGCACGCGCAAGAGTTGGGTCTGAACGGGCATGGGCAGTTCGGCGACTTCGTCCAGGAATAGAGTTCCCCCGTCCGCGGAAGAAAACGCCCCGGGCTGGGTTTCCCTTGCCCCGGTGTACGCGCCCGCGACATGGCCGAACAACCGGTCGTGGGCCAGGTCGGCGTTGGTGCTGAGAATAGCACAATTGACCGCGATGAAAGGGCCGGGGCGGCCGCTGGCCTCATGCAACAGACGGGCGGCGATTTCCTTGCCGGACCCGGTGGGTCCCAGCACCAGAACGGGTTCCGGGACCGGGCCGAGCCGGGCGATGAGGGTACGCAGGCGTTTCATCGCCTTGCTGTTGCCTAAGGGAATGGCGAACCGGCCTTCTTGCCGGTAGGCTTCGGCCTCCCGGCCATCCGCTTCGGTGAGCGGGATCAGGCCGGCCAGTTTCTGGATGACATGGATATAACTGGCCTTGTCTTCATATTTGAAATAACGGGAAGCGCCGGCCGCGACCAGGTCATGCCAGAAGGTGTCTTTCTCCGAGCGCGGCAAGTCGCGGTTCACGAATTGGTGGGCCAGAGCCAGCAACATGCGCGTAAGGTCATTGTTCTCAATTTGGAGATGCTGATACACGGCTTCGGTATTGCTCGCGCATGTGAGAAACACAGGGACACAAACCGAAGCGAGCAGGTCGTGGTATTCATCCAGATAGCCCCGCCCGCAATACCAGAAAATCTTGATCCGTTTTTTTTTCAATACCCGCAGGTGGGCCATGACGCTGTCGATGTTTTCATACACACCGACTCCGCATAGGTGGAGAACGCCGGGCAGTGGATCCATGCCCACAATTTCCTCCAGCGTCATGGCGATCCGCTGGGCGCTGGTGGTGATGATTTGGGCTTTGGGGTAGCGCTGGAGGATCATGGCGGCCGCGCAGGCCCCATCCGTGCCGTTGTTGGTCAATATCCAATGGGATTGATTCTGGGTATTGGGCATGATCCAGAAAATGAATTAGGATTGATCCTTAGAAATACAATATACTCATTCGGGCTGACAGGGTAGATGAAAGAAAGCACCAGTCCCATGGATGCGCCCGTGATCATTAAGCCGCTGTTTCCTGTCCACCCCAGAATGAATCCATCCCTCCTGCGGATGGCGCTTCCTGGCAAGAGGCAGGGATATAACCCCTGGCTGGCCTGGAAAACAAAACGGATGGAGTAAGACGCATGTTTCTCCGCATCAAACGGGCTTACGATCCTCCTGAGCCGTCGGATGGCTTCCGGATTTTGGTGGACCGGATCTGGCCCCGGGGACTGAAGAAAGAGAGGGCCCAAATCGATCTCTGGCTCAAGGAGGCTGCTCCCAGCCCGGGGTTGCGCAAGTGGTTCGGCCATCAGCCTGAACGATGGGACGCCTTTCGGGAGAAATACATCGCCGAATTGTGTTCACGCCCGGAACGGTTGAAGGTTTTACGCGAGACCATACGGAACGAACCGGTGGTTACGTTGATCTACGCCGCCAAAGATACCGAACACAATAACGCGGTGGTGTTGCGGGACTACCTTGCGCGATGCGGATAACGGGGGAATTCCGGCGGGTGCTTGACGTTCACCTGCTAAAACAATGGAGCGAATGGTATGATGGGGCCGTTTACTGGAAGGCGGGATTTTTATTAATGTTTCCTCTTGACGAAATACAGCGTAACGCCGCGTTGCGTGGCATGTGGGCAGGATTTCGCGAATTGTGGAAGAAATGATCCAGATTCATATTCAACATTCGGACCCGTCGGTTCTTCCCGAGTGGCATCCCGGCAGCTGGCGGACGCGTCCCATCGTGCAGCAGCCGGAATATGAAGATCCGGCCTTGCTGGAACACTGCGTGGACATTCTGCGCAGCAAGCCGCCGCTGGTCGCCCGGGGTGAAGTGGACCGCCTCCGGACAATCTTGGCCGAAGCCGTGCAGGGCCGGCGCTTTGTCCTTCATGGCGGGGATTGCGCGGAACGGTTTTCCGATTGCACCAGCGCGGCGTTGACCGCCAAACTGCAGGTTCTTCTGCAGATGAGCCTGGTGTTGACGTACGCCACCCGCAAGCCGGTGATCCGGATCGGACGGCTGGCCGGCCAGTACGCCAAACCCCGCAGCGAGCCGTTTGAGCGGTCCGGGGAAATCCCTCTCCCTGTGTACCGCGGCGACCTGGTGAACTCCCGCGAACCGAAGCCTGAGGCCCGGCGGGCGGATCCCCGCCGGATCGTGGAGGGCTACCATCACGCCGCCGCCAGTTTGAATTTCATCCGCGCTTTGATTGAAGGGGGCTTCGCTGACTTGCATCACCCCGAGCAGTGGAACCTGGATTTCGTCAAGAATGGCGCGTACAGCCAATCCTACCGGGGTGTGGTGGACGCCATCACCGATGCCATCGCTTTTATGGAAACCGTGGGAGTGGCGGATGCCGCGGAGCAGCTCAAGCGGATCGAATTTTATACGTCGCACGAAGCCCTGTTGCTGCCCTATGAAGAAGGATTGACCCGCCGTACCGGCCAAGGGGAATTCTACAACCTCGGCGCTCATTTCCTGTGGCTGGGGTACCGGACCTGTGTCCCGGAGGGGGCGCATGTGGAATACTTGCGGGGAATCCGCAATCCGGTGGGCATCAAGGTGGGGCCGGGGACAAAACAGGAAGACCTTTTGGAAATTCTTCACCGGTTAGACCCGCGGCGGGAACCCGGCCAAGTCACCCTGATCACCCGCTTCGGGGCTTTGAATGTGGAATCCTGCCTGCCGCCTCTTATCCAGACCATCACCAAGAGTGGACACCCGGTTTTATGGAGCTGCGATCCCATGCACGCGAACCTCGAATACACCCGCGAAGGGCGTAAAACCCGGCGGCTCGACGCCATCTTTTCGGAATTGGAGCAAACCTTCGGCCTCCACAACCGTATGGGAACGTGCCTGGGTGGAGTCCATTTTGAACTCACCGGCGAGGCGGTCACGGAATGCGTCGGCGGGTCCGGCGGATTGACAGAGTCTGATCTATCGCAGTGCTACGAAACCGCTTGCGATCCCCGCCTCAACGGCGCGCAAGCGTTGGAAATGGCCTTTTTGATTGCGGATTTGTTACGGTAACGCCGTGGCGGATCATCACGGGGATGCCTGGAAAATAGGTATTCCAATTCCCGCCGGTTGATTTCTCTCAATACAATTCTTGATGGCGCGCCGGGACAAGCCATGGACCTGATCCCCATTCCTTCCCTGGACGAAGAACTTCTGGCCGAATGCGACGTGGAAACCTTCCGATCCAGCGGCAAAGGCGGCCAGAATGTCAACCGCCGGGAAACGGCCGTGCGCTTGCGCCACCGGCCCAGCGGGATTGTGGTCGCTTGCCGGCAGGAACGCACTCAATTCCGCAACAAACAAATTGCGTTGCTGATTCTCCGCCGTAAATTGGAACGCCTGAACCAGCGCCGGCTGCCCCGTATTGCCACCACCATGCCCCGCAGCGTCCGGGAACGGATTCTGGAGTCCAAAAAACGCCTTTCGCTCAAAAAACAACGCCGCGCCAAACCGGATAGGGAAGAGTGAGTGGGATCTGAATTGTTTTTCAGGACCGGTTTATCCCTGAGTTTCTCCTCCCGGGATTTCGGTCTCCTCACTCGACCCGCCTGTCCTATTCCTTTACCATCGTGAATATTCTGATTGAGATTGGACGGCAGGGAGAGCAAAACCATGACCCAAGCACGGTGCGCGTTGGTGACCGGTTCGAGCCGGGGAATCGGGCGGGGCATTGCGGTGGAATTGGCGAAAACCGGTTACGACATTGTGGTCAATTACGCGGGCAATGCGGCGGCGGCGGAAGAAACCCGGCGGTTGGTGGAAGCGCAGGGAACCCGGGCGGCCGTGGTTCAAGGGAACGTAGCGGTCGAAGCGGACCGGCGGCGCTTGATCGATGAAACCCTGGCCGGTTTCGGCCGCCTGGACTTGTTGGTGAACAACGCGGGCGTGGCTCCCCAAAAGCGGGCGGACCTGCTGGACATGGAAATGGAGAGTTACCGGTATGTGATGGACACCAACCTCACGGGGCCGTTTTTTTTGACGCAATACGCGGCCCGGCGGATGATCGAATTGCGGGAGTCGGGAGTGATGGAAACCGGCCGCATCGTGTTCGTCACCTCGATATCGGCCTATACGTCGTCAACCAACCGGGGCGAGTATTGCTTGTCAAAAGCGGGGCTCTCAATGGCGGTGAAACTGTTCGCGGACCGGCTGGCGCGGGAGGGGATTTATGTTTTTGAAATCCAGCCAGGGATCATCGCCACCGACATGACGGCGGTAGTCAAGGAGAAATACGACCGGCTGTTCGCGGAGGGAATCACACCGCAAGCCCGCTGGGGGACTCCGGAAGACGTGGGGAAGGCGGTCAGCGCGTTCGCGCGGGGGGATTTCGATTATTCGACGGGGGCATCGATTGAGGTGGGTGGTGGATTCGGCCTCCGGAGGTTATGAAGGATCAATAGAAAAGGAAATACAAAGTCAACATCACCGCCTTGTGCGCCGCGTTGGCCAGGGTGGTGGCGCGATAGGCCTTAAGCCAACTCTCTTTCCGGCTGAACAGGAAACAACTGGCCAAGACCCAGCCGACCGTGAAAGAATGAAGAACGTACGCAGGTCCCAGCTTGATGTGCAATACCGCGAACCAGGTGGCGGACCAGAGGATTTGGATCAAGGGCGTACGCTTGGCAAACCGGGCGAGAAACAAGGGCAGCCACTGGCTGTACAGGGTTTCGGCCGCGGGATAGAGAAAGATCTCCATCAGAAGGGAGGGGATCAGACTGTTGGGCTTAAGGCTTACCCCCTGAACCTGGATAGGATTGGTGAATTGCAGTGGAGTCAGGACAAACCCCGCTATCAGGTTGATGAACACGGCGCAGGCGGCGAATCCCGCGATCTGGGCGGGTTCGGACCACCGGCGGAGGGGGGGGCAATTCCCGTCACGAAACAGAGGCATGGATTTTTCCAAGTGGATTGAGAATGATTCGCTCAGGCTACCGCAGAGCCGGAGAGGAATCAATCCACGCGGGAAAGCATGGAGTCGTGGAAGGACAAAGATATACAATTTTACATTTCAACCGGAAGAGACACAGGATATGCCGTCCCCGTGATCAGATACGGGGCACGGGCCTCCGTGCCCCTATCCTCTTACATCAATAAATTCCTGGTCCCCGCCATCAAAAGAACTTAGACGAACATAAAATCAATTCGAACAACCTGTTGCCATATCATCTGGCAAATCACACAAACACCTGCCGGTCCTTGTCCCAGGTGATGGTGCGCTGCTCGAAGAAGGCCTGGACGGACATAATGCAGGTGACCGCCTCGGCGAAGGCTTCGTCCTCGTTGTCCTTCGGTTTTTGCCGGGAGCGCATGCAGTTGAAGAAATCCTGCATGTGGCTGGGCTGCTCGGGCGTTTCCTTGGGATCGAACGTGCGGAACGGCTTGCCGTGCTGGATCTCGCCCTTCTCGATCTGGGGCTTGTATTTCAGCGAGGTGTCCTCGGCGTAGATCTCGAAATTGTTTTCGCCGAATTTCAGCAGGGCGTCCTTGCCGCGGATGATGGAATCGTGGGTGTTGAGGCCGAACATCTCGCTGTTGAATAGGGTGGTGTCGGTGTAGGTCAGCCCGCGCTCCGGATACTGGTAGGTAGTGATCCAGGTGTCGGGGCATTCGCGGCCGTCCTTGAGGAGGTTGAGGCTGCCGGAGCACGTGCAGCTGTGGGGAATCCCCAATTTCAGGACGTAGTTGACGAAATCAAAAGAATGAGAGAGCAGGTCGCCGGCGATTCCGGTGCCGTAATCCCAGTAACAGCGCCAATGCCAGAAGCGTTCCATGGAGAACGGGTGATAGGGAGCGTCGCCGAGGAAGCGTTCCCAGTCGAGGTTTTGCCGGACCATGGCCTCGTCGGGGCGGTTGAAATCGCCGTACCACCCGTACCACCGCCATTCGTCCTTGCCGCGTTCGCGGTTGCGGTAACAACCGGACTGCACCAGGGTGACTTCGCCGAGAATGCCACTGGCGATCAGTTCGGCGGCCTGGAGGGCGGCGGCGCTGGAACGGTCGTGACCCAACTGCATGACCGTGTGGTTCATCTTGATGGCTTTGTACATGGCCTTGGCTTCGGGCAGGGTGCGGGTCCAGCATTTTTCGACATAGATGTCCTTGCCCGCGTAAGCGGCATCGATGACCATCTTGGAATGCCAATGGTCCGGCGTGGCGATGATGACCGCGTCGATTTCGTTATCGGCCAGCATGTCGCGGTAGTCGTGATATCGTTTGACCTGGGGATTGGCGGAGAGTTTGACCCCTTTTTCCAGGTGGCCTTTGTAGATTTCGCAGATGGCTTTGACCTGGGTATTGGGTATGCCGGGCCGGTTCTTATCGGGTTCGCCCGCGACTTCGGTGATGAGTTGCCCGCCCCGGACGCCGGCGCCAATGTGGCCCACGCCGATAACGTCATTGGGGCTGTAATTGGCGGCCATCACGGCGGGAGCGGAAGTCATGGCGGCAAAGAGAGCGGCGCTTTTCCCGGATCGTTCCAAAAATGAGCGGCGGGTTATGGAATGGGCTGGAGAGTTGGACATGATTGAAGTCCTCCTGAAGAATAGGTGAGTGCAGTTAATTTTAGTTTCAACCGGGTGTATGATACGATAGCCTTGAATCAGGTGGTTTTGCAGGGATTCAGGCGGGATTCGTTTTTTTGCTGGGATCAGAATCTGAATAGCGGCATGGGAGAGCGGGTGAAATGGCTGAAAAATAGGATGCACTTTGGTTTCTTAAATGAGAATAAGGAGTGTTATCGTCTATGGTATCCCGCAGCGTCAATGCAACTGCTTGAAAAACATAGATTTAATTCATCCTGTTTCTTAAATGAGAAGTTATTGGATATTTTGTAAAATATATGAATCTAGTAATCTATTTTTGGAGAGGACAAAAAATATTTGGAAAACCCATCAGGATATAGCCAAAATATGCGAAATCTCATTATGATATAGAGAACCGTGGGGGACGGGGTGGGGAACAAGGAGTACGAAAAACGGAGGGCAGGAGAGGGATTGGGCCGCACCATAGCGTTTGCGCCGCCGCGGGAATAGCGGACCGGGCGGCAAAATTTCAGGGAAAAAGGAATTCCAGGAAAAAGTGCCCTCAAGGATGGTATAGTATTGAAAATATTTAGCCTGTATGTTATAAAGGGGTATCATTCCAAAACAACGTTGGAGGAACAAATGTCACAACAAATCGCGAATTCCAGTGTGAGCCGTTCGCTGACTATAATCTTATTGTTTGTTGGATGTGTGGTGATCTTCCCAGGCATGGTTGCGGCCCAAGTGGTCGAGACACCGACGGAAACGCCCACCGAGACTCCCACGGTGGTGCCGGAAGTGACGCCAACGGAATCTCCGGCCATCACGCCCACGAATACGCCTGAGCCGATTCCTCCAACACCAACAGAAACAGAAGTAACCACCCCCACAGAAACCCCGACCGCCGTGCCGACGGCTACCCCCACGGCCATCGTGGTGACGCCTACGGAGACGGTTGTAGCCACTCCAACGGAAACCGTAGTGGCCACACCGACGGAAACTGTGGTGGCGACGCCCACGGAAGTCCCTACAGCCACGCCTGTGCCGACTCCAACGGAGACGATCGTCGAGACCCCTACCCCCACGGCTACCGAGACGGAAGTGGTGACGCCTACACCCACCGAGACGATTGTCGAAACGCCCACGCCTACGGCTACCGAGACGGAGGTGATGACACCCACGCCTGTCGCGACACCCACACCGGAGGTAACCCCCACGCCGACGGTGGTGGCAACCCCAACCCCCACGGTGGCTGATTTCAAGAATCCTAACCAGGGAATCACAGTGCTGGATGGCTTCGGCGGGATTCACGAGTTGGGCGATATCTTCCGGTTTACAGACTTCAACGGAGATGCCGTGGTGGATGCGGCGGAAACCGCCCAATTGCCCTTATTCCCATATTTCGCGGGCAAGGATGTGTATCGGGATATCGAAGTCTTCATCGCGGATGCCGGAACGGCGAACCAGCGGATCGGGGCGGTGTTGATCGCCACGGGGGATGGACGGGTATTCGCGGTACAATTCAACCAAATTGGTCAAAGGGTGGTAGTGAGACGCAATTATCTGCCGTCGCTCGGAGTGACCTTCCCCACGAACGATGTGCTGCGGGACGTGGAGTTCACCACGGACGGCAAGGGATACTTCGCGTTGCTGTCGGATGGTTCAATCGTTTCGGCGAACGAATCGGGAGTGTTGAAACTGTTCCGGTTCCGCCCAAGCGGGAACAATACTGGCATCGATGTGCGCAGCAATCCGGCCGTGGATCTGGAGATCGTGTCCGGGACGGATACCAATGTGCTTCCTGTGGGATACATCCTGGACGCGAAAGGCCAGATTCATTCGGTGGGCGGGGCTGTCCCCTTGGCGGGGCCGGTTTCCAACGCGCCGATCTACGTGGATATGGAACTTTACGGCAACGGCGCGGTGATCGCGGATGGATTCGGCCGGTTCTTTACGGTGGTTCCTCAAGGTTCACCCGACCTGGATATTGTGTTGCCGGTATTGGGCTTCGGCCTCGCGGAACCGGCTTTGATCGACTTCGAGATCCAAATCGATCCCACGGTTTCGTTCTACAACGGCGTGGGGATTCTGGCGTTGACGAAATTCGGAACCTTGCATACCTCAGGGGCGATGGATTACATTTTGACCGATGAAGGCGTCGCGCGGCGGATGAACCTGATGGACAAGCCGGAGGGGCAATATCCGCGGATCGACAGGACGGAACATGGATTGCCGTACATCAACATGGGAGTTCTGTTCGATATCATGAGGGGTCTGGTGGTCTATCAGTTCAATCCCCAATAAGCCGTGAGGATGAGAGCGGCAGTATACCGGGGTGGCGGACACGCCACCCCGTTTCGTTTCCCTACGCACCCAGGCATATCGTGACGGGAGAAGAAGAGATAGTAAAATCCAAGGCGGATTCCCTTTTCAGGAATGATTTCAACCCTATATTCTGCTTTGAAAATATTCTGCTTTGAAACCGGAATCCATGCGATTCAAAAAAACAGGAGAATCCCTCATGAATTACCGCGTCGAGAAAGACACGATGGGCGAGATGCAGGTTCCCGAATCCGCCTACTACGGCGCCCAATCTGCCCGGTCCCTGATGAATTTCAAGATCGGCACGGAAAGAATGCCGCTGGAATTGATCAAGGCCTTCGGCGTGCTTAAAAAAGCCGCCGCCCTGGTGAATCATGAATTGGGTGTGCTTTCCGCCGGAAAAAAAGACCTGATCGTGCAGGCGGCTGAGGAGATCATCGAAGGCCGCTTGGATGAACATTTTCCTCTTGTCGTCTGGCAGACCGGCAGCGGGACCCAGACCAACATGAACGTCAATGAAGTGATTGCCAACCGCGCCAACGAAATAGCCGGTCAGCCGCGCGGTGTTAAAAGCCCCATCCATCCCAACGACGATGTCAACAAATCGCAATCCTCCAACGACACGTTTCCGGCTGCCATGCATATCGCCGCGGTAACGGAAATCCACCGCCGTCTACTTCCGCAGTTGATTGCGCTTACGCACGTGTTTGAAGAAAAGGCCTTGAAATTCAAGGAGATCATCAAAATCGGCCGTACCCACCTTATGGACGCCACGCCGCTGACCTTGGGGCAGGAGTTCTCCGGCTACGTCACACAATTAAAACACGGCCGCCGGCGGATTGAGAATGTGTTGCCTCATTTATATGAATTGGCCTTGGGCGGAACCGCGGTCGGCACGGGTTTGAATACGCCTCCGCGTTTCGCGGAATTGGTGGCCGCCAAGATCGCCGAACTGACCGGCTATCCCTTCGTCACCGCGGAAAACAAGTTCGAGGCCCTTTCCAGCCATGACGCGCTCGTCGAGGCCAGTGGCGCGTTGAAAACTCTGGCCGCCTCGCTTTTCAAGATCGCCAACGACATCCGCCTGTATGCTTCAGGCCCCCGTTGCGGGATCGGCGAGTTATTGATTCCCGAAAACGAACCGGGATCCAGCATCATGCCGGGGAAGGTGAACCCCACCCAATGCGAGGCCCTGACTCAAGTAGCCGTGCAAGTGATGGGCAACGACGCGGCCATTGGCTTCGCGGGGGCCAACGGCCATTTTCAACTTAATGTTTTCAAACCGGTGATGATTTATAATCTCCTGCAATCCATCCGCCTCTTGGCCGACGCCTGCGAGTCGTTTAACAAGAATTGCGCGGCAGGCATCGAAGCGAACGAAGCCGTCATAACCCGCAACCTGAACAATTCGCTGATGCTGGTCACCGCGTTGAATACCCATATCGGCTACGACAAGGCCGCCGCCATCGCCAAAAAGGCCCACAACGAGCATTTGACGCTCCGGGATGCCGCCGTGCAACTGGGATATTTAACTGGAGAAGAATTCGACCGTATTGTCCGGCCGGAACAGATGATCGGCCCCCAGCGGTGACGAGTCCCAATCGATCTGCACCTACGCCGGTTGGATTCCGGTTGCCTTCCAACTCTTGCCAAAACCACTGTAGTCCGGCATCCGCAAGGAGGGAACGGGCTGCACGGTTCCTTCCTGCCCGGTTCCATCTATCTGAAAAAGAGCCGTCCCTTGTTGAATAAATCCCAAAAAACAGAATGTTTTCTTGACAGTTCGTGTTTTTTTCGATACGGTGTAAGTAGCGCAGAAAGGAGGTGGTCCACTTATGTGTGAATGTATCCCGATACGGATGTATAGCGCAGGTGGCTGCGGAGGTGAGGAGGGCTGATAGTTCCCCCCTCTGATGCTTCAGAAAGGATGAGGACCGGACTCGAAAGACCGGCTCGCGTCTCCGGAGACGGAATCAATGCTCCGCGGATCAGCGAGGTGGAAATGAGTTCGGGGAAATTCGAATCCACAGTTTGAATTGGATTCGCCGGGCGGGAGAGGCTCTCCTGTTCTCCAATCCAAACAGCTTACCGACTCAAGGGCGGTCTGGAGGAACCCAGGCCGCCCTTGTTGCATTCCAAAGAAGTTTGATTAATCCAGCCCGGGAAAACGAAGGAAGCGGTTTAATAAAGAAGCGGTTTAAAATAAAAATGGAGCAGGAGACGGGACTCGAACCCGCGACCTTCTCGTTGGCAACGAGAAGCTCTACCAACTGAGCTACTCCTGCTCATGGCGATTGATATTATTCATCATACGCCGGATTTGTCAAGGATGCGGGATGCCTAAATCTCATTTTTTCATTTTCCGATCACTCGACCGTCAACACTGAATTTTCCCCTCCAAAGGTATTGGGCACGGTTTGAGGATTGACCGGATCGGGTTGGGGTATGCCATCGATCAAAACCAGATATTCGTAGGTTCCCGGCCGTAGTTTTAATTCCACTTCCCAAAGGCCATCCTTGGCGGGGCGGAGGGGGATGGCTTGGCTTTTATCCCAGTCGTTAAAACTGCCGATGATTTGAATTTCACGGGCAGTCGAGTTCATCGTGGAAAACATCACCGTCCTGAGCGGTTCTGGAGTCCGTGAGGGGCTCAGGGCGTCGATCCGTTGCTTGTTTTGTTCGCGTTCTGTGGCATTGGGGGTGATGATAAAGATTCCCTGCACGCGGGTGCAATTCTGAATCTCCAATTTCGGAGCAATTACTGTGGAATTCACAGTGCTGGTCGCGGAAAGCCGGACAATCTCGCGGGCCTCGAGATATCCTTCTATTGAACCTTCAATGTGCGCCTCGCGGGTTTCAATGATCCCCTTCATCCGGCCGGTGGGCGAAATGACAAGGCGTCCCTGGGTGTGGGCCTCTCCTTCCAATACGCCATCAATCCACACGTCTCCCTTCGCTCGAATGGACCCATGGGCTACGGTGCTCCGGTCCAGATGGGTTTCCGCGTGTTTTTCCTCGAACATGTTTGCCTCGTCCGGGAGATGTTGATGAGCCAGTATACCAATAAATCTTGGATAAATCGAGCGGAGTCCGGCCCGGAGGAGAGATATCACACGGATTTAAAAAGAATTTATATTATATTTATTAAATTTTTATATAAAAATTGGAGACTCGTTTCACGAAAAAAGAATCCCTGAAAGACATGGATGGATAGGCTAGAGATACCGGTTTGATATGATAGGGCAGGGAATCGGGTAATCCGGGGGCAAGCGGGACTCATAAAAAAACGATATCCGGAAAGGAGACGATCGTGATAGAAAAAAAACAGAGAAGCAACAGAATTTCGCGGCGGGGATTTACCTATTTGGCTACCACTGGAACCGTGGCCATGAGCCTGTTAAAAAACCGGCCGGCCTCCCCGTCCGAACGGGGAGAATACGCCATCCATCTGGGCGGACCCGTGATGGAGAAATACACGTCCCCGGAGGAATGGGTGGCGCTGCACAAAAAACTAGGCTACAGCGCGGCCTACTGCCCGGTGGGAGCCGATCAAAGCGATGACGTTCTGAACGCGTACGCCCAGGCAGCCAAGGCGGCAGGGATCATCATCGCCGAGGTGGGGGCGTGGAGCAATCCCATGGACCGGAACGAAGAAAAACGCAAGCAGGCCCTCGCTCACTGCCAGACGCAGCTAGCATTGGCGGAGCGCATCGGCGCGCGTTGCTGCGTCAACATCAGCGGCTCGTTAGGCGAGAAATGGGACGGCCATCATCCGGACAACCTGACGGAGGATGCGTTCGATCGCATCGTGGAAACCACCCGGACGATTATCGACGCGGTCAAACCCCAGCGGACGTTCTACACATTGGAAACCATGCCCTGGGCGTATCCGGATTCAGTAGAGTCGTACGTGCGGCTGATCAAAGCCATTGACCGCAAGGGATTCGCCGTGCATTTCGATCCCGCCAATCTGATCTGCAGCCCCCAGCGGTATTATGCCAACGGCGCGATGATCCGCGAATGTTTCGAGAAACTGGGGCCGTACATTCGCAGTTGCCACGCCAAGGACATCCTGATGGATCAGCGCTTCACGGTGCATTTGGATGAAGTCCGGCCGGGACTGGGCAATTTGGATTATAAAACGTTCCTGACCGAAGTCAGCCATCTGCCCGAGGTCCCTGTCATGTTGGAACATTTGAGCACGGCGGAGGACTACCGCCTGGCGGCGGAATATGTGCGTTCGGTTGGGAAGGAACTGGGATTGGTATTCGGGTGAGGGAAGCACCGGCATCATGGAACAAGGGAGAACAGGTGGCATGAATAGAATTATGATTCTAGGCCTGGGGCCGATTGCCACGGAACCGTCCGTCAAATTTCATGGAGGAGGCAACCGGGCTTGGCATTTCACGAAACCGTTGCTCGAAGCGGGATTTGAAGTCACATTGATCTGCATGCGGATCACCGATTCCACCCAGCCGGACCAGCCGGATGAAATCGAACGGCGGGATGGCGAGCTGACCATCCTCAGTGTGGATGAAATCCGGTGTTTTGCCCGGGATGATTACTTACGAGAACGGATTGCCCGCTTTCAACCGGACGCCCTGGTTGGCGCGTGCGATTATCCGTCCGCCCGTGCTTGCACCGTGGCAGGGGATCTTCCTGTTTGGGCCGACATTCACGGCTACCCCATGGGGGAAGCTCAAGCCAAGGCGTATCATTATCAGGATTCCGGGTATGTCCATCATTTCTGGAACATCCACCGGGCCGTCCTGCGCCGGGGCGACCGCTTTTCGGTAACTTCCGAACGGCAACGCACGGCTACCATCGGAGAATTAGGGGCGATGGGACGCTTGAATCAGTATACGTTCGGTGAAGAATTGGTCACCCAGATCCCCATCGCCTGGGATCCGGATACTCCCTTTGTTCCTCGCCAACGCCGGAAAGAAGATCCACTTATCGTTTTCTTCTGCGGGGGATACAACCTCTGGTGTGACGAGGAAACTTTATTTCTCGCTCTGGAAAAAGCCATGGAGCAGGATTCCCGGATTCGCTTTCTATCCACCGGGGGAGCTATCGAGGGCCACGACGAAAAAACCTATCCCCGCTTTGCCGCCCGGGTGGAACAATCCCGCTTCCGGGATCGTTTCGACCTGCGCGGCTGGGTTTCCAAGGCGGAAGTCGAGCAATGTCTGCGCCAGGCGCATCTGGGGATCAATGTGGATCTCCCCTGTTACGAAACCTTGATCGGCGCGCGCAACCGCATCACGGAATTCATGGCCCGGGGCGTCCCGATTCTCACTACCTTAGGAACCGAAATCAGCCAGATCCTCTTCTACAAGGGCATGGTCCTCACCGTTCCTATGAAAAAACCTGAGGCCCTGGCCCGCGAGATTATCCTGGCGGCCAATCACCCCGAAAAACTAGAAAAGATGGCGGCCTTGGCCCGCCAACTCTTCGAAACCCAGTACACCTATCGCGCTACCACTCAGGAGTTGCTGGCTTGGTGCCGAAATCCCGTCCATAGCGGCGATTTTGGGCGGAGAATCAACCTGGATTACCGTGATTTTCCCCTTCCGGCGGCCGTTTCCCCGGATAGTCTGCGGACATGGTTCCGGCAATGGTTTCTTCGGGAGAAGCCATAGCCGATTCACTCCCGCATAGAGGTTTTGGACGTCTTGACCGGCGGCGGATCGTGGCTACATTGTTATGTCGTCTGAAACGTGGACTGACTTCAATTATAAAAAAGCGGATTGTCCACTTGACCAATTTCTTTCTTGAAAGCGTCTTGTTGGGTCAGCGCACTGATCCAGGAAACCGGAACGTCCAATAGAATTGACGCCAACGTAGCTCAGCCGGTAGAGCAACGGTTTCGTAAACCGTAGGCCGAGGGTTCGAGTCCCTCCGTTGGCTGAAAATTTCAAGCCCCCGGGAAACCGGGGGCTTTCGCTTTTTTACCTTGCATTTTTAGAGGTCATCTGGCAAGTGCGTACTATTTCCGGATCCCTTTATTATTTCTTCGAGATATTCGATAAAATCCAAGACACCATCGCCCAAGAGGAGGTAACCCAACAAGGATTGATCCTGATTCGCAGTGCCATCGATAGCGGTCGGGCACATCATGCAAACTACCTCGATGCGATGCAGGCCTGGTTAAAGCAGTAAGCACCCCCTCGGGGCTGTTTTCCCCTCACCCCGGCCTTCTCTCAAGGAGAGAAGAAGAGAACTGATGGATGTTGCTTCATGAACCCAACCTGCGACGTTTCCACCTGATGGACGGCGCTTGTGCCTGGATTGTCCGCCATTTGGAATCCCCTTCTGGGGCAACATAAACTCTCTCCGGGTTTCAATCCTGGTAGCGGTTTATCCTCTGTTTCTTCTACCACGTTTCCGGTCAGCCGGGGAGGCGGGTTGGGGCTCTGTCTCTATTACTCATTTCGCCGGTACGAAAATCCGCAGCCGGGCGCGGGCCTGGGGAAAGAATCGCTCGTATTCGAGTTTGTACTCTTCTAAAAACGGGACCAGTTTGCAGAATTCATGCACGCCCCCGAAGACCGCCTCGAAATTGACGATTTCCCATGGCGCGGTGGATTCGAGCATCACAATCTTATTGGATTGGGTAACGTATAACTCATGGCGCAGGATTTTGAATTGCTCTTCCATGGACAGTTCCCGCACCGATTCACCCGGCCGGAACAGGAAGAGATGGTTCCAGTAGGTCACAGCCTTGTGCCAATCCCGCTGTAGCCGGTCCAGAGAGGAAATCATGTAAAAGGTCGCCGCCGGGGGACTGGCGAGGTCGTGGGTAATGAAAAAAGCAATCCGGTCGGAGGATTGGAAACGGTCGATCACCGCGCGGATGGGCGTTTCGTACACGTTCTGTTGATTGACTTGCGCCTGCCGGTAGAAGCGGGATTGAAATGGCACACAGGCCAGAACCAAGGCCGCGATCATGGTTCCATTGATGATATTCGCGCCTTTGGGGAAACGTAAATAAGCCTGGTAGAACAAGGCACGGACCGCTTCGCCCGTTAGAAGGAAAAACAATCCCATAGGAATGAATTGAAAGCGTTCCATCTTGAACGGATGATAAACCGCGGCCAGAAAATGCACGAGAAACACCGCCATCATGGGATCGCGCAGCGAGAGCCGCCCGGTCAGCGGCGCCCCAATGAACACCAGCGCCAAGGCGGCCACCGCCATCCAGGGAACCGTGAAATAGGCCTTGGGGATCACCTGCGGATAATAAAACAAGCTGGAGAGGCCCCAGGGCATGTACGCCGCCGGGTTGTTCACCGCGAAATAAATCAGGTTTTCCCACTTATTGCTAAATTCAGGGATGAACCACAATCCCACCAAAACTGCCGGCACGCCAAACAACGTCAGGTTGGAGCGCGTGGCCATGCCCCGCAGTTCATACCCACCCAGGGCATAGCGGTTTACCAGCAGGCCGGCCACGGTCAGGAAGGCGTAATTGTATTTGTAGAAAAAGATCAGCGCCAACAACGTTCCCGGAAGCAGCCAGCGGGTCCACTTCGCGTTGGGATTGGAGGGAATCGTGACCAGCGCGGCGAGCACCAGAAAGAGACCGAAGATTTCGCTCATCATGCTCACGGCGTGCTGCACAACGATAGGCGAAGTGGTATACAGCGCCCAGGCGGTCACCGCTCCCGCCCAGGTCCAGGGGCCGCCCCGCCGGGCAAACCAGGCCAGAATCATTAGGGCGATTCCCAAATGCGCGCCCAGCGACAACAACCGGGCCGAAGCCAAGGAAGGCTCGAACAAAACAAACAACGCCCCTGTGATCCAGGAATGCAAAAACGGCCAGACCACCTGGGCATTGGTGTGCTTCCAGAAATGCATGGAGTCGAAATGACGCAGGTCATACCAGATATGCGCGGCCCAGGCACAGCGTTCGTACTCATCCCAGCAAGGCAATCCCCCGTGACGCACGGAATACACGTACAGCCAGAGGGTCAGGATCATGCTCCAAAATATCAAAGCCCAGACCAATACCCGCCACGGCAACCCTAACCGGGGCGGAGAGAAGACGGGATCTGGGCTGGGACGGGGATTCGAGTCATTCATTGGGATGAAACCAGGCTTTGATATAATTTTGGTTTTACCAATCCGTGCATGTATGAGGGGAATGACATCAAAAAAAGCATTCCCTCACCCCCATCCACTTCCAGAGGAGGGAGCAGGCTTGAATTGTCTACCATGGTGAATTGACATACCATCGCGCTTTTTGATATGTGTACTTATTTATGGTACATCCTTCGTTTTCACCTGCAGGCAGCTAATGGATAATTTCCGCAAAGTAAAGACCCGCACCCGCGTATGGGTCCAGGGAAATTCTTCTTCATAGGTTAGTTCATATTCATCCAAAAGGGGAACCAGCTTTGCCATTTCTGCCACCCCACCGTAGGCTTGGTCATACGCCGGACCGGAAAGCGGTTCGATACATTCCACAATGACCACCTGGGTGGTTTTCCGGCTATCCAACACCCGCCGCAGTTCTTGGATGCGTTCCCCGGGAGTGAGCGACATCACCGATTCCCGGGTCCGGAACAGGAAGGTAAGAAACCAGCGGTGTTCTCCGGTCCGGACATCGTATTCCAACTGGTCGAAGCGGGTGATGTAATAATAAAAGACCGAGGGCGGAGGGATGGAATCGTAAGCGAGAAACAGTGCCGTGCGGTCGGATCTGTCCACCCGGTCCATAATCGCTTGCAAGGGAGTGATGTAGGGATTCTCCTGCCGGATTTGCGGCTCGTGGCAGCGGTCCGCCGTGTAACCGGCGGCAGGCAACAGAATCAGCAGGCAGCCGGCCCAGGCCGCAACGTGCGTTGGGACGCGAACGGCTGAAAAAATCCGGGAAAGTGTCTCCTCCAACACTTGGCCCGATAACACGAAAAACAATCCCACGGCGATAAATTGAAAGCGGTCCATCTTCATGGGATGGATTTCGGCGGCCAGAAAGTGGACCAGAAAACAGGTGAATACGGGATTGATCAGCCGCAGCTTCTTCGATAAGGGAGACTCAATCAGCATCAGGGTGACACTGGCGGTGAACAGACACGGAAGCGCGTAATAGATCCCGGGAATCCGCTGGGGATAATACATCAGGCTTTCCAGGCCGAAGGGCATATAGACCTGGGGATTGTTGAAGGCGAATCCCCAGAAATTTTTCCATTTATGGGCGGTGTCGGGGATGAACCACAGCGCCAGACAGAGGATCGGGATGCCGAACAGAATCGCGTTGGAACGGTTTACCGCCTTCCAGAATGAATACCGCGCCACGGCCAGCCGGTGAATCAGCAAGGCTGCCCAGGTCAGGCCGGCGAAGTTGTATTTGAACAGGAACAGCAGCGCGAGCAGAATCCCACTGGGAACGAACCGCGCCGGCCGCTCGTCCTTTTCTCTGGGCAAACACGCGATAATAGCCAGCACGAGGAACAAGCCGAACAATTCCGTCATGATGGTGACGGAATTTTGCAGCACGAGGGGCGAAGTGGTGAATAGCCCCCAGGACGCCGCCGCGCCCACGGGTGCGAAGGGGCTCTGTTCCCGCAAGAGGAGCCATACAATCAAGCACGCCGCTCCCCAGTAGGCGAAGAGGGACAACAACGCCGCCGTGGCGAACGACGGGCCGAATAGCACGAACAAGGCCCCCGTGATCCACGAATGCAAAAACGGCCAAACCGCCTGGCCGTTGGTGTGCAGCCAGAAATGAGCAAAATCGAAATGGCGGAGGTCGTACCAGATCCGCGCGGCGGACGCAACGCGTTCAAAACCGTCCCATTCGGGCAAGCCCCCGTTCCGCGCTGAGTACCAATAGAGCCAAACCGTCAAGACAAGGGTCCACAATCCAAGAAAACAACCGAGCGCCAACCGGGAAAACGAACCACGATCCCAATCCTTGAAACCGCTGGAAATATTGGTATCCATCTTATGCGCATCACCCATCGTATCGCTCGAACCGCCGTGTGTCTCTGTTCGCTTCCCAGGGGGGTATGATACATTACCGTAAAAACAAAGCCCAAGCCCAGGATTTGCTCGGTTTTAACCTGCGGAAAAAGAGAAGGGCCATGTTGTGAAGGAGTCTATCATGAACGTGGAAGAACGCACCCAGCGGTTCCGGGAACGGTTCATCCGGCTGCGGGAAGAAATCGGCAAGGTGATCGTCGGCAGCCGGGAGATCATCGACGGGGCGCTGATTTGCCTCTTTTCGGGCGGCCATGCCCTGCTGGAAGGCGTTCCCGGCCTGGGCAAGACCTTGCTGGTCCGCACGATGTCCCAGGCGTTGGACCTGAAGTTTTCCCGGATTCAGTTCACGCCGGACCTGATGCCTGCCGACATCATCGGCACCAACGTCATCGACCAGTCGCCCGACGGACGCCGCAGCTTCCGCTTCGAGCCGGGCCCGCTCTTCGCCAACGTGGTGCTGGCCGACGAAATCAACCGCGCCACGCCCAAAACCCAATCCGCCCTGCTGGAGGCCATGCAGGAACACCGGATCACGTCCGGCGGCACGACCTACACCCTCGAGCCGCCGTTCGTCGTCCTCGCCACGCAGAATCCTTTGGAAATGGAAGGGACCTACCCCCTGCCCGAGGCCCAGCTGGACCGCTTCATGCTCAAATTGATCGTGGAATACCCCACCCGCGACGAGCTGACCGAAGTCCTGAAACGTACGACGGACCGCGAAGAGCCGTCGGCGGAGAAGATCATGGACGGCCGCGAAGTCAACGAACTGCGCGGGCTGTGCCGCGAGGTGCCCATCGCCACCCCCGTGCGCGATTATGCCATCCGGTGCGTGCTGGCCACGCACCCGCGCGGTGAATACGCCACCGCGATGACCAACCAGTATGTCCGCTACGGCTCCAGCCCCCGCGGAGCGCAGGCGCTCATCCTGGCCGGAAAGATCAAGGCGCTCTTGGACGGCCGCTTCAACGTCAGCTTCGACGACATCCGCGCGGTGCTCAAATCGGCCTTGCGTCACCGGCTGATCCTGAATTTCGAAGGCGAGGCCGAAGGCATCACCAGCGACCGGATTCTTGACGACATCCTGGAAAAAGTGGAAACCGTGGCCAAAACCACGGTCTGACGCGGGGGAAAACATGGCAGAATTTTTTATTACCGTGGAAGGCATCGAGGGATCGGGCAAGACCACCATCGCCGAACGCCTGGAGGCTTGGCTGCGAAGCCGGGGCCATACTACGTTCCTTGCGCGGGAGCCGGGCGGCACCGCGGTGGGCGAGGCGCTGCGGAAACTGATTCTCGATGCCCGTCATCCCCTGTGCGTGGAGTCCGAACTGTTGCTGATCGAGGCGGCCCGCGCCCAATTGATGGACGAGGTGGTCCTGCCCCGTCTGGACCAGGGACAGACCGTCATCCTCGACCGGCATATCGATTCGACCACCGCCTACCAGGGATACGGCCGGGGGCTGGATCTGGACTGGATCGCCCGGCTGAACCATTTCGCCACCCGCGGCCGCCGTCCCGACCGCACCCTCCTGCTGGACGTGGACGCCGCCGTGGGGCTTTCCCGCGCGCGCGGCCGCAATCTGGATGTGCCCTACGCGGACCGCTTCGAGACCGAAGAACGGGCCTTCATGGAACGCGTCCGGCAGGGATTCCTCACCCTCGCCCGCCAGGACCCGGCGCGCGTTCACGCCGTGGACGCGGCAAGGGACGTGGACGCGGTCTGGGGGGAGGTGAGGGAAGATATTCAAAATACATTACCAAACTAAGTTTATCTAGTAATAATGGCTTCCGATTTCGTCTTTTGTATATTAATTCCATTTTGCTTCAATAATTCATTAAAATTTTCATATAAAACTATAGATAAGTATTTTCTGTTCAATTCATTTATATCTTTGGCAGTACGTGCTGGTATTATTTCTCTTCGTATTTCTTTATATAAATTCTCATCATTGCACAAATATTTATAACCGTAGTAAAGAATTTCTGTTCTTAATTGATCAATACTCATCAGTCCGAGACCATTTCCGGTTTCCCAATCCGATAAGATATGAATATCATATAATATAGTGGCTAATGCTTTAGAGTATAATCTACTCATACCCGTTGTTTGCATTATTTTTTTTAATATTCGTTCTTTTCTCTTGTCATTTTCTTTTTCAATCATCCGATAGATGCCATCAATTTGTTCATCGGAATATTTCAATTTCTTTAAACAAGTTTTTAATGGTTCATAGTATTTTAATTTAGTGTTAAATCCCCAATGAAAGAATAAACGGTGCCGGTATTCAAATGTATTGAAATCAGGATATTTTGCTTTTAAATTTCTCCAAAATCTCAGATATTCTTCTCCTGCATCATCGAACGAGTCTTCTTTTCGAAATACCCAATCAATTTCTTTTTGGATGAGTTGAAACAGGGGTTCCAATTTAATCCGGGATTCTGTATCGGTTTTGTCAATACCAAAGCATTCGTACCAAAATGCGATATGCTCTTGACCTCCCATGCCATAACCATTTTGATAGAGTACTAGCCAAAAAAAGAAAAAAAATATTGTTAGTAGTTTATTTACAAATTCATATCTCATAATTTTATCCTTTATTTAAAAGATTTTAACTGGTTTATTAATTCCACAAGATCATTTCCTTTCATTCCAGATGGTACAATACTAAATATTTTCCCATTAACCAGAATCTCACCATTATTATGCTCAACTTGGGAAATCGATTCAAATTTTATGCCATCTTTGGCAATCCATTCAGAATACAGCGCATCCGAAGAAATAAAAAAGCCTCTGTCCGCATTCTCAGAGATTATAGTCCAATCAAATAAAATTATGATATCATCTGGTTTAACATTAGGATTCGCATATGCGGCAATCGCATTTTTCTTTTGTTGTTTATCGATATGAGGAAAAATATGAAACCTGCTATTATATGCGTGATCAATAAAAAATTTTTGTACCAATGCACGAATTCCCCAAAAACCCTTAGATTTTTCGATATCTTCAAACATAGATTTAGCAAGAGTTTTATTTAAAAATTTATCATTATTTTTTAATACTAATGCAGCATAAAATTTATTAGATAAATAAATCCATTTATCCGATACCGCATGCCGCAAACACCGATTAAACCATGTCGCTGCTATATCGGGGTTCTCTTCATAATATATATTAAACAATTGATATTGGGCATCTGGGATTTCCAGTTTGGCAGCAGATTCTATTAATTCCAAACCTCGCTTTCGGTCTACAGGCATCTCCCAATATCCAAAATAATAGTTACTACCTAAAACATATAGCGCAGGAGGATACATAAGATCGGCAGAATTCTTCAAGTATGCAATTGATTTATCGGACGCCAAACTGGGATGCGTAGCGGCCTCGTACATGCTAGGAGCATGACCCTGATCGGCGGCTTTTAAAAAATAAACCAAGGATTCTTCAGATTTACTTTTGTTATAAAGCAAATATCTTGCATATTGATATTGCGCGACAGCGTCTCCATCATCAGCAATTTTTTTCACACTTACAACCTCATTATCATCAATGATTTTGTCTTCATTATAGTTTATGAGAAGATTCAACAGCTCAGGAACCTTATCAAATATATGTTTTTGATTTTCCAGATTTTTAAGTGCCCGGTAAGAAATATCAAATTCAACATGATTGTCAATATTGATTTGAAGGCACCGTTGGGCTTCACTTAACTCACCGATTGCCTGATAAAATATTGCCATTCGGAGATAATTATATCCTTCCTCAAATCGACTATGCTTTTCGGCGGTCTTGAGATAATTTATGACAATAGATTTATCCAAGGAACTCGATTTTGATCCAAGCAATCCAAAAAATATGCGCGTATTCCTTTTCAATCCATCCGCAACTCCTAAAATATGCAATTTATTTAAGCATAACTGCGCGTAAAGAGGATCTTTTCGGTAGATCTCGCGGTAACTTTTTTCAAATTTATCATAACATTGCAAGGCGAAGTCATTTTTATTATTTTGTTGTGCAATACGGCCAAAATGATACCAAAATGGAGGAAAATTATCAAAATGCGATTCCAGACGCGATAATTTTCTTTGTGCGCGCGCAAGGTCAGAGTCATAGATTGCGTCGAAGTAATTATTGATTAATTCTTCCGTCAACCGGTGTTGATCAGGGAATTTGTATTTTCCATGCAAAACCCAGGCCGTATTCAGCAATTCTTTTCTTAAACGATTCAATTCAGTAATGTCAGCGCGTTCCAACTGCCAGAGAGACTCATCTAACTCTTGTTGCATCTGCGATTTAAGATTATGATATTGGAAATACGCACTACCGGCACTTTGCACGAATGAAAGAAAAAAGGAGATTGGATTAGCCCCATAGGCCCGAATACCCCCGACCGCTTCCCAGGCGGCACGCTTAGAAGTACGTTCAAAGATTGCCTTAACTCGAGACTGTTCAATATCATTTAGTTTTTTATCTGTGATATAATCCATTAATTCAGAATACAATGACCGCAACTCATCATCTGGATAAATATTACCAAGTTTCAAATTATTGATGATATTCTTATATTCTTCGTCTAAGACAATACGGTCCTCAAAACGCAGAATATTTGAAATCGAAAACACACATGCGTTTAAGGCATGGACTGTATACATGGGATCATATTCGCTTTGAGTGTCTTGCGTAAAGCCAGACCATGCGAAAAATCCTTGAAACAAAAGCAAGAAAAGAATCGATTTAAATATTTTCTTTTTCATTGTACGTCCTCTCATTCATAAGTATTTTCAAGTAAGAATTTAAACTATTTGCTATCGCACTTCCCCCTCCCCCCGCACCCATGCCACCAGTTCCTGCGGGCGGATGGCCCGCGCGTCGCGGCCGAGGCTGAGAATCCAGTGGCCGATTTCAAACAGGCTGGTCACCACTGCGGTCATCCGGAACTTGCCGTCCCGCACGGGGGTGGTTTTCAGCCCGGCCGGCCAGTGGCGGTTGGCGACGTAGTCGTACAGGCTCGCGTCGAACTCGATTTCCACCTCGTATGCGGCCTCGTCGGGACCGAGAAACACTCCGAACGATTTCGCGAACACCTGCCGCGGATCGTACTCCTCCGGGTATTCGAACCGGTCCGGCGAGAGTTCCACCTTCTGGATCCTGTCCACCGCGTAGAGGCGGTGCTCACGGATCTCCTCATTGAAGGCGTAGAGGTACAGCGCGTCCCGGTGAAACACCAGCGTGTAAGGATGCACGAGTTGCCGGGTGGGTGGTCCCTCCGCCTTGCGGTAGGTCAGGTTCACCTTGCGTTCGGCCAGCAGGGCGCGCAGCAGCCGGTCCAGCGCTTCGTCGTGCCGGTCGTAGCGTTTCACGCCCCAGCCGGTGTGGTAAAACTTGCGGTTCCAGCGGCGCAGAAACGGCCGCTCGCCTGGCCCCAGACCTTCCTTCAACTTTTCCATCACATCCTGCAAGCCTTCGCGAACCACTGTGCCGTCCAGGCCGGGCATCAGTAGGCTGCCGATCCATAGCGAGGCCAGTTGGTAGTGCGAGGCCGGGAGTTTATCGTCCGCGGGCAGCGTCCAGTATTCCCTCCCTTGTTCCCGGATGAGTTGGATCCGCGGGCTGCCCAGTTCCGCCTCCAGTCCGGTATTAAGGGCGCGAAGATAACGGCGGGCGGTGCGCGGTGAAATTTCCAGGCGCTCCAGAATCTCGTCCAAAGGCAACGGCCGCTGTTCCCTCATCAGGAGGAACACCAACCGGGCCATGTTGACTGCCGCGCCATAGGTGGGTTTCCGGTAACCGCTCATGAATCCGCGCTCTCTATTGATCAATTACTACCGAGATAGGATACTGCTCTCCCCGGTCAACGGTTGTCGGTCATTTAATCCGGATTTCGAATACCCCGTGTTTCAAGGCAAATCCTCTTTGCCCGACAATTTCTTCATCCGTTTTCGCAGTGTCTGGCGGTCTTTGATGCCATCCTCGAACGTATGGCCCCCAATTAAGCGAAGTAGGAACATGCTCAGGAAGTAGAAGAATCTCCGCATGGTGCTTATACCCCGGATAATTCTGGTTCCAAACAATAATTGTTAATAATTTTTAACATGTAAAAAATAAAGAAACAAATTTTATGAAATAAAGCAGAACAATTTATATTTATTGAAATAGTTCACTAAAACCATATTGTCGTGTTATTATTGGGACTTCCAGACAGAACACCAAACGCCGATTTGGCATTCCGGTGTAACAAAAACGATCATTTCCTCCCCTGAAGTTGATCAAATATGTCAGGTATAGAGAATCATGGCACGTTATATAGACATAATTCTACATAACCCCCTGGGGATGTCAACCAGTTTTTTATAAAACAGGATCATTCGGGAAGCAAGCACTCAATGAAATAAAAACGATTCCATTCACGGCTGGATGAAAGCGGACCCCCCTTGTCCATTCCATCCAAATCCCCTCATCCGGGTCGCGTTTCTTTACGGTTTTGTGTACACTTCCTGGCCGCCTTCATCGGACAACGACAGGTGCGTGCCCGTGGCATCGTATCCCAGGTAGGCGCGGTTTTGTTCGGTGGCGTCGCGGATCAGCAGCCCGGCTTGATTGGCGTCCAACCCCAGGGCGACACGGCCACGCTCGCTCTCGTCAAAAAACGTAAGCAAAGATTCCTCCCCATGCAAGTCCAGCACCACCCGCACGCGGCCGTTCCGGTCGTAGAAACTGAGTTGCGGTCCCAGGTCGTCCACCCGGATGAGCCCCACCGCGTTGCGTTGTTCGTCATGGAAACTGACCGCCGAGCCGGATTCGTCATGGCTCAGCATAGCGCGGGGAATGCCGTTTTTATCGAGCAGGGAAAGACTGGTGGCCATCAGCACGGCCCGTTCACCGCCGTCCGGCCGCACGGCCATGATCCGTTCGGCGGAAATGGATTTCTCCACCGCCGGGGATTGCCCCATGAAGCACAACGCCCCGCCGAGGGACATCAGCAGGATCATTCCTTGCTTCAGCCGCCGGTTTTGGCGCTCCAGGTTTTCCAGCCGCGCGTGGATTAGGTGTAAAGAAGATTTAATTCCGGTCATGATCGGGTCTCCTTCATGAAAATCATAACGGAAATTCTCAATCCCGTTTGCGTTCGAAGAGCAGAAACCAGCCGTAATACGAATCGCCCATGCCGATGCGGCGGGGAGGCTGGAAAGCGTGCTCCAGCCAGATCCGTAAGGGTTCCATCGAGGGCTCATTCCAGATCTGGCGGGCGAAGCGGTCGTAGATCACCGCGCAGCCGATGGGCAGGGTTTTCCAATATTCCACGGTTTGGACGATGTCATCCTGATCCATATAGCCCCGGCCAGCGAGGGTCATGAAATAGGGGATACGGGTCATGCGGCCGTCCTGGAAACAAGGCGGTACCTCCTTGCCGGTCCATACATACAGGGCGGGGTTGGTCAAGTTGAGCAGAAACGGTTCCGGGCAGTAGCGTTCCACGTGGCGGGCCAGGTTGCGTTCCTCGGTCAACGTCAGGCCGGGGTAGGTCCAATCGTTCTTCGGCCAACCGATCAGCATGAACAAGCCCAGAATCACCCAGCCGCCGGAGGGGATCCAGGAAATCGGTACAAGGATCCTGCCGCGCGCGGCCTGGGTTTCCAAGCGATCCATGAACCAAGTCCAAACCGCGCCGGCCAGCATCGCCGCCGGAGGCATGCAGACCAGTAAATAATGCCGCCAGAGATGCGAAATAAAGAAAACGTTGCCCCATAACGTCACCAAGAACCAGATCCAGAGGAAGAGGATTTCCTTCCAACGTTTCCCGGCAAATCCCGCCAAGGAACCCAGCGGCAATAACCACAAGAGCGGCGCGAGGGCGATGATGGAGCGCCACTCGTTCAGCCGGAACGCGGGCGTGTGATCCGCGAAGAAGGAAGCCAGGCGGTGATGGGCGGTCCAGATATCGTAAAGAAACGCGGGAAACGCCCCGCCCAGCCAGACGGTCAGCAAAAACGGAATCCAAATGGGCAGGATGCCGAACAACCACCAAAAACCGTCCAGCACGAAGCGGCGCGCGCTTTTTTCAGGCGAGAATAAAAGCCAGGCGGCGATTCCCGTGGGAATCATGAAGATGGCCGATTGCTTGTTCAGCGCGTACAAACCCAGTACCAGGCCCGAAAAAAACACGCGCCTTGGGCGGTTGGACCGCAATCCGGTTACCAATAGCCAAACCACTCCGGCCTCGAACCACGGAGACCAGGTTGAAGTGTGCAAATACTTGGCCCACACGGCGGAGAACGGTTCGAAAGCAAGGATGAGCAGCGCGGCGCGGGCGGCTTTTTCGCCCAGCAATTCGCGGGCGGCGAGATAACAGGCGTACAGGCCCAGCATGCTGAAAATCAGCATGACCGCCCGCATGGGATAGATCGGCGTGGGCCCCAAGGGGAAAAACGCGGCAGCCACCAGCGAGACCAGAGGCGGCTTGTTCAAGTGAACGTCGCGGTAGAAAAAATACCCCTGGTAGATCAACCGCCCTTCCGACCAGTACACGCCTTCGTCCACATTGGTCCCGTAATGGATGGTCGCGGCCCGGAGGAAGGCGGCCAGTAGAAGGATCACCCCAAGAAATTTGGCGCCGGCGGACATGGCCCTATCCCGCGGATAGTTTCGCGGGCGGCGGAACATCCAGGATGGTTTCAGGGATGGCGCTGTTATGCCGCGGATCATATAAGTGACAAGCAACGGCGCGTTCGCCGATTGGAATCAGGCGCGGGTCCTCCTTGTCACATGGATCGAACCGGTAATGGCAGCGGGGATGAAAATGGCAGCCGCTCGGAGGATCGATGGGATCGGGCACGTCGCCCTCGAGGAGGATGCGTTTTTTCTTGGTGAATGGATCGGGCACGGGAACCGCCTCCAGCAACGCGCGCGTGTAAGGATGTTTAGGCGCCTGGAACAGCGGTTCGGTTTCGGCGAGTTCGACGATGCGGCCCAGGTACATGATAGCCACGCGGTCGCTGATGTGCCGCACCACGGAGAGATCGTGGGCCACGAAGAGGTAACTGAGTCCCAGCCGTTCCTTCAGGTCCATCAGCAGGTTAATGATCTGGCCCTGGATGGAGACATCGAGGGCGGAGACCGGCTCGTCCGCGATAATCAGTTCGGGCTGCACGGACAGCGCGCGGGCGATGCCGATCCGCTGACGCTGACCGCCGGAGAATTCGTGGGGATAGCGGGACAGGTGCTGCTCCTCCAATCCCACCCAATTCAGCAGCTCGGCGCAGCGGCGGCGCGTTTCCTCGCGGGAGGAAGCGAGTTTAAATACCTTGATCGGTTCACTCAGCGTACTGCCTACGGTAAGCCGCGGATTGAGGGAGGAATAGGGATCCTGGAAGATGATCTGCATCTTCTTGCGGTAGGGACGCATCTCTTTTTGAGTAAGAGTTAAAAGATTCGGGGAACCGTTGAAATAGACCTCGCCGCGGGTGGCCTCGAGCAAGCGGAGGATCACGCGGCCTACCGTGGTTTTCCCGCAACCGCTTTCTCCCGCCAAACCCAGAGTCTCTCCCCGGTGGATGGTGAAGGAAACTCCGTCCACGGCCTTGACATGATTGACGACTTTGCCAAACACTCCCTTACGGATGGGAAAATGTTTGACTAGATCAATGACCTGCAGCAGGGGCTCTTTCTTCACGCCTCCCCGGGATCCTTTCTTTCGGTAAATCATGGAAGCCAGGCCGGAACTGCCAGACTCTCCGAGGATGATCTTAAAAGCGATGACCTGGATCGCAAAGGGACGCTTCCGGCCGCGAGTCAATCCCCGCTACGATGCGGAAGGCCTGGAGGTTAATCACGGCTTCCGCGCCGAGACGGATAAACTGGTGACATAATTGGAGATTTTCTCACCGGCCGGGAGATGTTCGGCGACCTGGCGGTAGAGGGGATCGTTGATCGTGGTCATGACGTCAATGTATTCAGATCTGGTATCGAGTTGAATGTCCACCAGACCGGCTTGCCGTGCCATGCGCTCCGTGTCCCTGACCAGCACCGCGCCGGCAATACAGCCCACCAGGGCTTCCACCATTTCCGCAACGGCGGGAGGCAGAGGCTGGAGCAACGCGAGATCCGACACCGCCACCCGGCCGCCCGGTTTGAGGACCCGGGCGATTTCGTTCCAGACGCTTTGCTTGTCCGGGGAAAGATTGATGACGCAGTTGGAAATCACTACATCCGCGCTATGATCCGCCAAAGGCAGATGCTCGATTTCTCCCAGGCGGAACTCGACATTATCCAATCCGGTGCTTTCGCGATAGGAATCGATGTTGCGGCGCGCCTTGGCCAGCATCTCCGGTGTCATGTCCACACCGATGGCGCGGCCCGTGGGGCCCACCTTGCGGCCGGCAATGAAGACATCGAATCCTCCTCCGCTGCCCAGGTCGACCACCACCTCGCCGGGACGCAGCGACGCCAGGGCAACAGGATTTCCGCACGAGAGGCCCATGTTGGCCCCTTCGGGCAGCGCGGCCAGTTCGTCCAGGTCATAACCGATGGTCTGAGCCAGCTGCAGGGCGGACTCACCGGCATCCGCCCCGCAGCACGAGGAGGGCCCACAGCATGAACCGCCGGACTGGGCGATGGCCGCGTAACCTTCCAGCACTTTCAGGCGGATGTCTTCGGGATTGATTTTCGAATGGTTCTTACTCATCAGGCTTTCCCTCTATTTATTTCCATGTTTGATGGCAACGCGTCCGGCAAGGAAGCAATGTATTCGCGAATTTCATCCCGCACGCGGCGGTAAATATTCATGGCTTCGTCTTCCGTACTGGCACTCAAGGCCAGCCGGGGCGGATCATCGAAGCCCCGATGAATCACTTTCGTCGTTCCGGGGAAGACCGGGCAGTTTTCATCCGCATGACCGCATACAGTGATGACATAATCAAACGGAATATCCAGCAATCCCATCACGTTTTTCGATTTTTGCTGCGAAATATCGACACCCGCCTCCGCCATGACCTGTACTGCCTTGGGATTGAGGCCGCAGGCCTCGAGGCCGGCGGAGTACGCTTCAATCACATCGCCCTTCAAATGCCTCGCCCAACCTTCGGCCATCTGGCTGCGGCAGGAATTCCCTGTGCAGAGAAAAAGGATTTTCAGTTTGGACATGGCCGATTCTCCCGAAATAGACGGCGATACAATTCATCAGTGTATCCAGGTTCTGCTGCTATTCCAGACCGGAGCGGATGATCACCCACCTCCCTCCCCGCAAGTCCACCCGTCCCTCGACGGAAAAATGAGATTATCGAACAAAGTGGTTTTCCCTTTTCATTGAAACCGGAAGTGGCGGTTAGAACCGGAAATACACGGAACATAGGATCCGTTGCCCTTGGATAAAGTGGAATATCCCGGGCATGTAAGGTTATTCGCTTTTCGAATTCCGGAAGCGAAAAATCACTCATTCCGCGCGGCAATTTCAGGGCCTGATTGTAGCCTGATCCCGGTAACGCATTGAGCAACGCGGCGCTTCCATGTACTATGATGATTGAAACCCTGGAGCAGAGGAGACACCCCCAAAAATCCATGAAAATACAACGTCCCATAGGCACCTATGATGTCACGCCGGACGAGGCGGCGGTGTGGTCAATGCTGGAAGACCGGATCCGCGCCTGGTTCCGGAGTTACAACTACGGCGAAATCCGGACGCCGGTTTTCGAATACACCGATCTGTTCAAGCGGGGGGTAGGGGAAGCGAGCGACATAGTCGCGAAAGAAATGTACACGTTCGAGGACCGGGGAGGCCGCAGCCTCACGCTCCGCCCGGAAGGGACGGCCAGCGTCGTGCGGGCGTATATCGAGAACGGGCTGGCGCAAAAAAGCCCCGGGGTGGCCAAACTGTTTTATTTGGCCCCCATGTTCCGCTACGAACGGAAGCAGAAGGGCCGTTTCCGGCAGCATGTGCAGTACGGCTGCGAAGTGTTTGGCGCGCCGGGACCGGATATCGACCTAGAACTGCTGGTGATGGTGAATCAGTTTTACAGCGAATTGGGACTGGATGAGTTGGACTTGCAGATCAACAGCGTGGGGTGTCCGAAATGCCGCCCGGCGCACCGGGAAATCTTCGTAAAATGGGCCATCCCGTTTCTCGGCCAGTTCTGCGGGGATTGCTGCCGCCGGTTTGAAGTGAATCCCCTGCGCATGTTCGATTGCAAAGAAGAAAGATGCCAGGAGTTGTTGCAGGAGGCCCCTCTGCTGCGGCATCACCTCTGTACGGAATGCGAGACGCATTTCGCGGCATTGCGGGAAGGGCTGGATGCGTTCGGCATCCGGTACATGGAGAATCCTAAACTAGTGCGGGGATTGGATTATTATACCCGTACGGCCTTCGAGATGAGCTACGCGCCATTAGGTTCCCAGGGCGTGTTGATGGGGGGCGGGCGTTACGATGGCTTGACGGAATACCTGGACGGACCGCCCACGCCAGGCATCGGCTTCGGCGCGGGGATGGAACGCTTGCTGCTCATTCTGAAGGAAACCGGCAAAGTGCCGGCCGTCTCCACCGGATTGGACCTTTTTCTTGTCACCCTGGGGGAACGGGCCGCGCGGGAAGGGGGAAAACTGCTTCTGGCGCTGCGCCGGGACGGTTTCCGTTGCGACCGGGATTACACCGGCAAGTCGTTGCGCAAGCAATTCCAGGCGGCGGACAAACTGGGGGCGCGCTACGCGGCGGTGATCGGGGACAATGAACTCGAGAAACAGGTCATTGTCTTGAAAGACTTAAAACAGGGCACGCAGCAGGAGATTCCCTGGAAGGACGGCTTTGCGGAACTGAAAACAGTGCTGCATGTTTCCTTGTTCCGGTGAATTCGCGTGCCCCAGGGTTTCACCAGAATGCCATGCCGCGGTCCATACTCCCTCTACAGCCAGAAACCAGTCCGACGCCATGGGAAAACAGCCGGAATTGTAACCAACCTCCTTCCTCCCTGGGCGAGGGTCAGGGTGAGGGAAATTGATTTTCTTGGTAACATTCTGAAACTGCGATCGCGGCCTCGAGCCGGCAGAGGTTGGGCGGCCCGTTCCATTCAGCAGGAAGAGAGGATGCACGCATGAAAACAGGCAAGTGGTGCGCAATCGGTTTGGTGGTGTTAACAGTGTGGATTGCGGATTCGGCGTATTCATCCACGTTCCGGTTGAAGAACGTACCGGAGGCGTACGCCCGCTTGGAAGGAGCGATTGTGGAAGAGGACACCGCGTCGATCACGATCATGACTCAGGACAACGTGCTCGTGAAAGACCGGGACTCGATTGAAATCGTCCAACGCACACCGGCCGAAGACAAGCAATTCATCGCCCAATACGGGCCGTCCAACGCGGTGTACCAGGAATATTTGAAGCAGAAGAACAAACTTCCCGTCACGCCCGCGGCCGAGACGAAAAGCGCGGCCCAGCCCGGTGAGAAATTCCTCCTGCGGTACCGCTTCAACAAAGGCGAAACCAGTTACTTGATTTACCACGCGACCGGGGAGATCACTACAAAAACCGGAAAACTTGATGTACCGGTCGGAAACAACATCAAGATCATTAAGACGATTCTCACCAGGGATATCAGTCCCGATGGATTCGCCACTCTCCTCCTTGGAACCAATCAGTTTATCGTGGAAACGCAGACCGGTGCCAACCGGCGGAAGGTGGATCAGACCAGCCAGTTCAAGGGCAAGGGCGAAACCGTTGAATACGACTCCCGGGGTGTGCGGAAGACCGGAGAAAATTTTTTGAAAGCTACCCTGGAAGGGGGAACCGGATCCGCCACGGACCAGATCAATCAATTCTTATTCACGGTCCTTCCGGGGAAGGAAATTGCCATCGGTGAACGTTGGACCGATGAATTGAAATACGACATTCCCGGAGGCGGGCAACCCTTTGTGTTTCAAATTGAATCGGTTCTGGATGATGTGATCATGGAAGACGGAGCCAAGGTCGCTCTGATTACCACCACCACCAGCCTGAACGTCAAAGACTTTTCGTTGGATCCGCAAAAAGCAGGCGTGGGCAGCAATTTGCCGCAATACGCCGGGCAAAAGATCACAATCCAAAATATGACGATGCGGCAAGTGGCGAAATCGCGCTTTGAGATAGAACGCGGCCAGTTGTCGACGGTGAATGAATCCAGTGATATTCAAATATCCATGACTCTGCCCGGCAATCAAACGGTCGTAACCGGCATCAAAATGGAGGCCACCCGGACCTACACAAAGCAGAAACCATCGTAAAGGACGATATCTGGAATTTTGGATTCACTGGCACTCGGGGAACTGTGACACAGAGATAAAGGTTCGACGCCTTCTCATTCTTTCCCGGAGGGAGAATAAAATCCAGTCTTTTCTCGCAACGTTTTCCAGCGAGGTCGCCCAAGGTGTTCCTCCGAGGTTGCCCGAGGTGAAGGAGAAGAGTCATCCCGGCCGGGCAGACCTTCAAGGCAAGACGGCTGGGATGGATCCTACGGCGTTCCAATCCTGCTCCATTCTTCTTCCGCTCTCTCCTGTCACGCGCTTTTCTACTACAATATCCCCATTCCAAAGCGCGAGAATATTCATGAAGAATCCCACGTGGAAAATCGTGCATATCGGTTTTCTCCCCAAAAACCGCAAACCCAAAGGCATTCCTTCCTGGGAAGACCAAGCGTGCACGTCCACGTTGATCGAGACCGAAACCCGGCGGATTCTGGTGGATCCCGGCCTGCGCTCCACCGGGGAATTCCACCGTTTTCTCTATCAGCAAACCGGCTGCGAACCGGAAGAAATCGACACGATTTTCCTGACCCACTTCCATCGCCACCACTGGCAAAGCCTTCTGTTGTTCCGGAAGTCGGCTTGGTTGATGTCCCGGTCGGAAATCCGCTGGTGGAAGAAGAATGCCTCGAGTGAGGAAGAGCAAGACATTCTGGCACGCATCGTGCCGGTGGAAGATCATCCCTTGCCGGGCATCGAAATCCTGCGCACGCCCGGCCACGTGCACGGATTGACCTCGCTGATGTTTGAAACCCGGGAAGGGATTGTAGTGGTGGCGGGTGACGCCATCTTGACGTTCGAGCATTTCGACAACCGCGAACCGTCCGAAAACGCGGAAGATCCCCGCGAAGCCCGCCGGTCCATCGACCGCATCGCCAAGATGGCCGATATCATCGTCCCCGGGCACGATAATTATTTTGTGGTGTGAAGGATTTATGATGTCTGCTTAAAATGGACCACGGTGACGCCGGAGCCTCCCTCATAATCCATTCCGCCTTCGTAACGCAACACCACCGGGTTGTCTTTCAACAAATGGCGCACGGCTTGACGGAGCGTACCCGTGCCATGGCCATGAACGATCGTCACGGAAGGGAGGCCGGACCGGAACGCCTGGTCGATGTATTGCTGCACCACCGGGGTCATTTCATCCACGGTCATGCCCAACACTTCCATCCGGCTCTCCACATGCGCGGGCCGTTCGACTTGAAAACCAGGACGTGCGGCGGACGGTGCGGCCGGTTGGGGTTGCAGCACCGCCTGGATCCGGCCGGCTTTCACCCGCAGGATCAATGAACTGACATTGATTTCCACTTCCTGTTTCTGGGGCCAGGTTTTTTGAACCACGCCCGGTTCCGACAGTCCTTGCACCCGCACCCGTGTCCCCGGCTGTAATTGGTCCCAGGTCCAGTGGGGGCGCTCCTTGTAGGCATCTTCGAACCGGGGCTTGACCTCTTCCAATTCCATGCGGGCGATTTGCAAAGTTTCCCGTAGATCGTTCAAGGTGGAATCAGGCGGCGCGGCTGTGGAGCAGGTTTTATCCAGCAGACCAGCCAGTTTGGCTTTCCATTGTTCGCGGAATTCTTTTTCCTGCCGGTCCAACTCTTCCAGCCGCCGCTCCAGTTCATATATCAGGTTTTGGGCTTTGCGTTCCGAGCGCTGGATAACATCCTGGGCCTCTCGGCGGGCTTTTTCGTACCGTTTGCGCGTCTCGTCCCGCCAATGGGCGGCCTTGGCGAGCTCTTCCGCCTGTTGTTGGCGCAGAGTTTGGGCCAAGCGCAATTCATCGCCCAGCCGGGCCAGCAATTCCTCGGGCGCGTCCCCCTGCCGCTCCACTGCCTCCCGGGCGCGTTGGATGACCGGATGGGGCAGGCCCAGGCGGCTGGCGATTTGAATGGCGTTGCTTTTGCCAGGGAGGCCCAGTTGGAAATGGAAGGTGGGTTGGAGGGTTTGCGGATCGAATTCCATCGAGCCGTTCTCCACTCCATCCGTTTGATAGGCATACAATTTCAGTTCGTTCAAATGGGTCGATACCAGAAACACAGCCCCCTGGTACCGCAATTGCTCCAGAATCGAGCAGGACAACGCCCCGCCTTCCACCGGATCGGTCCCTGAACCCAATTCATCCAGCAACACCAGCGAACCGGGGCCGGCGGTTTCCAGAATGCGCCGGATGTTGCCCATGTGCGAAGAAAAGGTAGAGAGATTCTGTTCAAGGCTTTGCTCATCTCCAATGTCCGCCCCCACCTGCCGGAAAACCGGCATCACGGTCGTGGCCCCGGCAGGGATGTGCAGGCCGGATTGGGCCATCAGCACCAGCAAGCCAACGGTTTTCAGGACCACGGTCTTTCCTCCCGTGTTGGGCCCGGTGATCACCAGTCCGCGTGTCTCGGGTCTCATGGCCAGGTTCAGCGGCACCACGGCGTCCCGCCCATGCCGGATCAACAACAAGGGATGGCGGGCATCCACCAGGGTCAACGGCGCGTCCTCGGCGATCCGGGGTTCGTGCATCTGATGCCGGAGGCTGAAACGGGCCTTGGTGGCCAAAAAATCCACCTGGGTAAACACGTCGAGGTTTTGCCGCAACTCCTCCGCGCGGCTGGCGATCAGGGCGGTTAATTCCCGCAGGATCTTACGGATTTCCAACTCCTCGTCCCGGAAAAGGGACTTAAGATGATTCCCATCCTCCACGATCTCCAGCGGCTCGATGAAAACCGTCGTGCCAGTGGCGGAACGGTCGTGGATGATGCCGGGAATCTTGTTTTGATAGCGGGAATCCACCGGCAGCACGTAACGCCCTTCGCGCTGGGTGTAATAGAATTCCTGCAGGTATTCTTTCCACGCGCCGCGCATCAGGCGGTTGAGCCGGTTGACCAGGGTGGAGCGCTGCGCGCGGATGTTCTTGCGGATTTTGGCGAGTTCATGGGAAGCGGTATCGCGGATATTTTTTTGCTCGTCGAAGACCCGCGCCAGAGCCGCCTCAAGATCCGGACAGGGGATCAGGCGCGAGGCGTACCGGCGGATCCGGGGGATTTCGGCTTTGGCATCCTTGAGCCGGGCGTGGATCCGGCGGGCGGCAGCGGCCGTTTCCCCGATGAGGATGATTTCTTCGGGTTCCAGAACCGATCCTTGTACTGTACATTTCCGCAACGGGGCGCGCACGTCGTACATGCCATCCAGAGGGGGAGC